>Ga0209172_10000611_pt1 | contig 94955 bp, 75 predicted proteins | sample LarsenN4metaG_FD_184113 | JGI IMG/M metagenome (GOLD analysis project Ga0209172, IMG submission 184113) | Hot spring sediment bacterial and archeal communities from British Columbia, Canada, to study Microbial Dark Matter (Phase II) - Larsen... ... | reverse complement strand
CTCTTCCCGCCCCTCCCCCTCTTCCCCCTCTTCCCACCCCTCCCCCTCTTCCCCCTCTTCCCCCTCTTCCCCCTCTTCCCCCTCTTCCCCTGCCCCCCCCGACCGCTGGTAGGCGAAAGTGGTCTGAGGAAGACGCCCGGGTGCTGCGAATGGTGGGGGAAATGATTTACACCTGGTGGGCACAGCGTCAGGCGAGCGCCTCACTACAGGCTTCCGAGGCGCTGTACGCAGGCATTTTCAACCATAGTGCTGAGAGTATTTTTCTGCTGGATGTGCTGCCAGATGGGAAATTAGTTTGGGAAACGGCTAATGCGGCTTGGGAAGAGGGGATGGGCATTCCGGCGGCGGCTATTGCGGGTAAAAGCCTGCTGGAAGTGTTGCCACCAGAAATGGCAGCCAGCTTAGAAAATCGTTGCCGTGCTTGTATCGCAGGGTCGGGGCCGATCGTCTATGAGCAAACTCTAGAACTCAGAGGCAGTACGCGGATGTGGCGGATTATTTTGGTGCCCATCTGGGATACGCGGGGGCGGATCGTGAAGTTGCAGGGGAGCGCTCGGGATGTCACCGAGGAAAAAAGGGCGATCGCGGAGCAGTTACGCCAAACCCGCTACCGCCACCTGCTCACCTCGATCGTCCTGAAAATCCGCTCCTCCCTGGATCTGGAAAATATCCTGGCCACCACTGTGCTAGAAGTGCAAAAAACCCTGCAAGCCGAGCGAGTGTTTTTCTACTTGCTATCTCCTGACGGCAGTGGCAAGCTGGTTCACCAGGAGCAGACTCCCGGCTTATCTCCGATCGCTGCTGCTGATCTTGAAGGCTGCTGGCCGAGTGAAGATATCGAGAAATACTGCTGCAGCGGCGCTTATGCCATCACAGAAATTTCTCAAGCTGAGTTCAGCAGACCGCATTTAGAATTTCTTCATCGGCACGAGGTCCGCTCCCAAATGACAGTGCCGGTTTTTGTTCGCCCCCTAGCGCAAGAAACAGAAGAGGAGCCAGCTATTTTATTGTGGGGGCTGCTGTGCGTCCAGCAACGCCACAGACGGGAGTGGAGCCACTGGGAAGTTGACCTGATGAAAGAACTTGCCGACCAGCTAAGTATTGCCTTATATCAGGCGCAACTATTAGAGCAGGAAACTCGCCAGAGTCAGGATCTGGCTCGCTCCAATGCGGAGTTAGAACAATTTGCCTATATCGCTTCTCACGACCTGCAAGAACCCCTGCGCACGGTGGGCAGTTTTGCCCAGTTATTAGAGCGTCGCTACCAAGATAAATTGGAGGAAAAAGCACTCCGATACATTAAATTCATTGTGGATGGCACCACCCGGATGCAGACGTTGGTTAATGACTTGTTGGAGTATTCCCGGGTGGGAACGCGGGGTAAGCCGTTCCAAATGACCGATTGCAATGCGGTTCTAGATGAGGCGATCGCCAACCTAGAAGGGACAATTAGAAAATCTGGTGCCACAGTCCAGGGTTGGCGCTACGGTGACAGTGATATTACTGGTGGTCATTATCGGCGTCCCAAGGCTGTTTCTGGCTTACCTGTGGTGATGGCAGATAGTGGGCAACTGGTGCAATTATTTCAAAATTTGATTGGCAATGCGATCAAGTACAGCCGCCCCGATGAGTCGCCATTGGTGAATGTCACGGCGCAACGTCAGGAGGAGGAATGGCGGTTTCGCATCCAGGATAATGGCATTGGGATTGACCCAAAGCACTTCGATCGCATCTTCCAGATTTTCCAGCGCCTCCACGCCCAAGATGAGTATTCTGGTACTGGTATCGGTCTAGCCATCTGCCAAAAAATTATCCAGCGCCACGGCGGTCGCATTTGGGTGGAATCAAAACCTGGTTTTGGCTCCTCGTTTTATTTTACTATTCCTGATAGGAACATTTCAACACCTTGATCGCATGAGCAGCCCAGACCAACCCAAGGAAATTCTCCTTGTGGAAGACAGCCCGAGCCATCAAGATTTGATGCTCGAAGCCTTAGAAGAAACTTCTATATCACATAAAGTTCATATTGTCAATAATGGCGAGGAAGCCCTAGAGTTTCTCCGGCGCCAAAATAATTACGTGGCGGCACCCCGGCCCCATCTGATTTTACTGGATTTGAATATGCCGAGGATGGACGGACGGGAGCTGCTGGCGATTATCAAAGCTGACTTGGAGCTGAAGCTGATTCCGGTGGTGGTTTTTACTACCTCAAAAGCGGCAAATGACGTAATCAAAAGCTATGGGCTCCACGCCAACTGCTACATTAGCAAACCGTCTGATATCGATAAATTATTTGAGTTTGTGAAGGTAATTGTCCATTTTTGGCTCAATATTGTCACTCTCCCACCTACGTGAATCCAGGAATTCACCACCATAGGCAAGAACGACATATAAGCACTTGTCAGGGGGTTGGCTGTTGGTGGTTCATCAGAGCGGAGGCGCGAGTACCAATGCCGCAGCCAAAAAGATTTATGGCAGATTGACGGCAAATTGATGAGAAATTTCTTAGGATAAGATTGGGATAATTTATCAACCTTTATAGGAGGCGTTATGGTGGCCGCCCAATGCCTCAAAATTTTATTGATAGAGGATAATAAAGCTGATGCCGAACTGATCCAAGAATTTTTGCAGGATGGCACTGGGTCAATTTGCCAGATCAGGCATGTGGTGCGCCTTGGTGAAGGCATACAACATCTGCGGTACTCTGGGGCATTTGACGCGATTTTATTGGATTTGCACTTGCCCGACTGTAATGGACTCGATAGCTTGGTGCAGATCAAGGAACAGGCGCCAGATATTCCGATTTTGGTACTCACGGGGCTGAACGAGGGCAACGCCTCCCTGACGGTTCGCACTTTGGCGGTGGAGGCAGTCCGCCGAGGGGCTCAGGATTATTTGGTTAAGGGCCGGTTTGAGGGAGAATTGCTCCAGAGAGCCATTCGCTATGCCATTGAGCGTCAGTGCATCGAAAGGCAACTGAGGCAGCAAATAGCCCAAGAGCGTTTGCTCGCCCAGATGCTAGAACATATCCGGGAGTCTCTTGATACGGAAAACATTCTCCAAACCACGGTGACGGAGGTGAGGCAATTTCTCAATACCGATCGAGTGCTTTTGTACCGATACGAGTCCCAAGACCAAAGGGGGATCGTGGTGGAATCCCTCAATGATGCGGGTAAGCAGCATCCTTGGCATCCCCGAGTTTATCAGGATTTGGTGTTCTTATGCGTGCTGCTGCGAGAACCAGAATTAATGGGTACAGTGGTAAATATGATGGTGCCGCCAGTGGCAGGATATATCGACTTTTTGGGAAAATGTCAATTGAGGTCGCTGTTGACTCTGCCAATTTGGCAATCACCCAGTAGGGGCGACAGTCCGGGCGAATGTGCGTCCACCCGGACAAAGGCTACAGGGCAATGTCTTCTCCCCACCAGGGAGAAAAAGCTGTGGGGCATTTTAATCGCCCATGACTGCGACGAACCGAGGCAGTGGCAGGTGGGAGAAATTGATTTTTTAAAACATCTGGCGTCGCAGGTGGCGATCGCGATTCAACAATCAGAACTCTACCACCAGCTCGCAGCGGCGAATCAAAGACTGCAAGCCTTGACTATTTTAGACGGTTTGACGGGCATCGCCAACCGCCGCCGGTTTGATGAAGTCCTGCAAACTGAGTGGCTGCGGCTGGCGCGGGAAAAAATGCCCATATCTTTGATTTTATGCGATATCGATTATTTCAAACTCTACAATGATACCTACGGCCACTTGGCGGGAGATGCTTGTTTACAACAAGTGGCAAGAGCGATCGCCTCATCTGTCCATCGCCCCGCCGATTTGGTGGCTCGCTACGGGGGAGAAGAATTCGCCGCCATCCTCCCAGATACTGACGATCGAGGCGCGCATACCGTGGCCATCCGGATCCGCGAGCAACTGGCGGCCCTAGAACTGCCCCACGAGAAATCTCTCGTGAGCGCTTACATTACCCTGAGTATGGGTATCGCCACCACCGTCCCACCAACGCATCTGCCATCTGCCACAAATTTAATTGATGCCGCCGATACTGCACTTTACCAGGCCAAGGAGACGGGGCGCGATCGAGTTTGCATCGGCCACTATAACCCTCATCTCTCCGCTCGCACCATCTCCTAAATTTTCTCTAATTTTAGATTACCCTCGGAGTAGCCACAGTGACAAAATTTAATCAGAAAATTTCCTTAAGTTTGGCCGTAATTACTATTTTCATTTTTGCCTCACCCGTCAAAGCGCGATTGGTCACTTGTCACTTGTCCCTTGTCCCTTGTCCCTTGTCCCTTGACCAAGGACAAACGACAAATGACCAAGGACAAAGAACAAATGACCGTTCGGCTGAGCGAAGTCGAAGCCAAGCACAAAGGACAAATGGTGCAGAACTCTTAGCCAGAGGGCGGGAAGAATTCCAAAAAGGAAATGCTCCTGCAGCTTTAGAATTGTGGCTACAGGCAGAAGCAGCATATAAACAAGAAGGTTGGCAGTTGGGAGTATGGGGGGCGCAACTCAACCAGGCAGAAGCCCTGCAAACCCAGGGTTTTTATCGGCGGTCAATTTCCCTATTAAATCAGTTAGTGGAAGAGCAGAATATCACCAATCTTGATAATAGTAGGGAAGCGGCAGATTTAGAAATTACGGCATTTTTAGCTTTGGGTAAAGCCCTGCAACAAGTGGGAGACCTGAAGCAGGCGCAAGCAGTATTGCAGCGCAGTTTAGAATTAGCCGAAAATTTGGGTGTAGCGGCTCCCTCACCCCAAACCCCTCTCCCAGGACGGGAGAGGGGAGTCAATCCCAAGCTCAGCGAAATTAATCTAGTTTTGGGGAATTTGGCGCGAGTGCAAGGCGATGGAGCAACGGCGCAGAAATACTACCAGCAAGCCGCTGCTACAGCCGAGGCTAATTCTGTCCTCAAAGTGCAAGCTGGGCTGAATGAATTAAGTTTGTTGGTAGCCACTCAACAGTTAGATACAGCGGCGGCGATGTTAGCACCAATTGAGGAACAAATCAATCAATTGCCCATTCGTCGGGGGCGGGTTTATGGGCGGATTAATTTTGCCGATAGTTTGGCATTACTAGGACTGTCAGAAACTGAATTTGTCCAAAACGCTGCCCAGCAGTTGGCGGCGGCGGTGACGGAAGCACAAAGTATCGGCGATGTGCAAGGAGAAGCTCACGCTTTGGTTAATTTGGGTAAATTATATGAGCAAAAAGGGCAATTTGTCCCTGGGCAAAAATTGACTGAGCAAGCTCTGGCTAAGGCGCAGGGAATTGGAGCGGCAGATATTGTTTATCGGGCTTCTTGGCAGTTGGGGCGATTGCTGCAGGCACAAGGCAATCTATCTGCGGCAATTTCCGCTTATACTGAGGCTACGACTACGATTCAATCGCTGCGCAGTGATTTGGTGGCGATTAGTTCTGATGTGCAGTTTTCTTTTCGCGATACGGTGGAGCCAGTGTATCGCCAGTTTGTTTCTTTACTGTTACAACCTCCTGGTGATGGTAAGGGAGTGAGTCAGGAAAATTTGCAAGCGGCGCGAAGAGCGATCGAATCCCTACAACTGGCGGAATTAGATAACTTTTTCCGCGACGCTTGTTTAAATACCCAAGCGGTACAAGTTGACCAAATCGACCCCCACGCTGCTGTAATTTATCCGATTATCTTGCCAGACCGGTTAGAGGTCATTCTCTCTTTACCAGGACAACCTTTGCAGCATTACGCTACTACTATCCCAGCCAACCAGGTAGAGCAAACTTTATTGCAGTTGCAGCAGTCTCTCACTCCCCTGGCTTCTAACCAGCAGCGCTTGCGCATTTCCCAGCAAGTTTATGATTGGTTAATCCGTCCCGCGCTCCCGCAATTAGAAGCGAGCAAAATTGAAACTTTGGTTTTTGTTCCTGATGGGTTTTTCCGCAATGTTCCCTTGTCAGTGATTCACGATGGCACCCAATATTTAATAGAAAAATACAGCATTGCTCTAACTCCGGGTTTGCAACTGCTTGACCCCAAACCCATCGCCACTAAAACCCTGCGGGCTCTCACTGGGGGACTCAGCCAAGCGCGGGATGGTTTTGTGGCTTTACCTGCGGTGGAATTTGAAATTGCCGAAATCCAGTCGGAAATTCCTACCTCGACGATTCTTAATCAAGATTTCACTAAGGCGGGGCTGAAATCTTCTTTAGAAAAAACGCCTTTTCCGGTGGTTCATCTAGCAACTCACGGGCAATTTAGCTCTAAAGCCGAAGATACGTTTATTCTGACTTGGGATGGGCGAATTAATGTGACGGAATTGGATGAGTTATTGCGGGGTAGTGAAGGCGATCGCGCCCCGATCGAGCTGTTAGTGTTTAGCGCCTGTCAAACCGCCGCTGGGGATAACCGCGCCGCTTTAGGACTGGCGGGGGTAGCGGTTCGTTCGGGAGCCCGCAGTACCTTGGCCACTCTCTGGTCAGTGCAAGACCAAGCCACTGCCATGCTGATGGTAGAGTTTTACCGGCAATTAGCCCTTGGTGTCACCAAGGCGGAGGCTCTACGTCAAGCCCAGTTGTCTTTATTACAGGGTCAACGTCGCTTTAATCATCCTTTCTTTTGGGCGCCATTTGTGTTAGTCGGCAATTGGCTTTAACCGGGATAACCAAGAAACCGGGTTTCTGCGATAACCTTTGCATCAAACCTTGTAGGGGCGATTCGCGAATCGCCCCTACAAGAAACCCGGTTTCTGGAACCCCCCGGCGAAATTTTCGGTTTGGGTGGGCACGGCGTGATTGATATTTCTCGTTTTTTGCGTTACCTTAACGATGCCGTGCCCCTACGGGTGATTAATTTGGGGTGATTTGTGGGAAAATTATACATTGTAGGGGCACGGCATGGGTAATATTTCGGTTTCACAAACAATTTTAATGACGCCGTGCCCCCCACCACGGTAAATTTGAATATAAAATCCAAGGTTATGGCTAAGAACCCCGGTTTCTGAACTCTAATCGCCAAATATGACCTCTGGGGTGCAGGGGAATCGGTTGGTAGGATTGATTTTGCTCGATGCTGGTGTAGAGTTCGCCCGAGGGACGGAATAAAAAAACCTCACGGAAATTATCAGGAATTGAGGGGAAGTCTGTACCTTCTACTAAGAGTAGTTTCGTTTCGGGTTTCAGCTTGTAGCTCAAAGACATGAGGCGGCTCACCCGCTCACGGCTACTAATCACCAGGGGGGTTGGGCTTTGGTTGATAATCGCGGCTACTTCTGGGTCATAATAGCAACTGTATTTATGCCACCAGGTTTCCGCTTGCCCACTGACGGCGCAGGAGACGATACCGCTGGTGAGAACGGCGGCAAAGATAATCTGCCATAGGGTTTTTTGTCTGTGGCTGGTGGTGTTCCAGATGGTGCGAGCTGTGAATAGATAAGCAACAGCAATTTGGATGCCTAGGTAGCTGGGGATGAGATAGCGGGCAATGCCCGATCGTTGTCCCCCAGAGATGAGGTCTGGCAGCATTAAAGCCAACCCACTGCCTGCAATTAATGTCACCACAAACACCCAAACTCGTTTAGATGTTTCCTGGCATAAAAAATAAATCGCATATGCCACCAACATCACAATTAATGGAATCGTGTATAATAGCAGATGACGCGGATTTAAAGGTAAATCTAAACCGCTTTCCACATCAAATAATTGTTGTGGGTATCCCACCTGCACATCTAAAAATACAGCGTTTAAACCAATAAACCAGCGTTTAATTAGATTCCACTGGGGGATATCCCTGGCTATCCAGCCCCCAATTTTGCTGGAATTGAGGAAATAAAGCACTATCCAAGGAAACAGGGATACCACCCCTGCCCAAGCGGCAATTATATAGTTTTTAAATGGCCGAGTAAATCGGTAATTGATGGCCAGATACAGTCCGTGGCTGAAAACTACTAAAATACCGAGCAAGTGGGTATAAAGCATTAAAGCAACAGTCAGCGCATAAACGCCCCAAGTTTTGAGGTAAAATTTGCTTGAAGAAATGCTTTTTGTTTTCATCACCCAACTGCGGACGATCGGCACATTGTAAAATAAAAGCATCAGCTCCATTTGCAACCGCAAAGCTCGCAGCAGAGCTGCACTAGAAAGCAAGGTTTCGGCAGCTAATAGGCTGTATTGTCTCGCTTCTTGGGCGTAAAGTACATGCAAAGGAGAAACAGCCACTAATGCGATACTTATCCATGCCACAGGAGGGGAGCGAAATAATTCCCAACACAACCAGTAGAGGCTGGGAAAGACTAACAAGCTGAGTAAGGCGGCTAAACTTCTGGTGACGGCGGGGGCACTACCAAACCACTCCATCCATAACCGGGTGAGGAGATAATACAGGGGGGTATGTTCGGCGTTTCCCGCTAAAGCGGTAATAGTATCTCCCCAACCTCTTTCAGGACTGAGGCGTTGAAATTGCTGTAATTCTTCTATGGTTAAGATTCTCCCCGCTGGGGCATTTTCCACAAATTCCAGTTTTTTGTATCCAGCGGCTCTCAGGGTGGTGTGAACTTCATCGATCCAGTAGATTTTTTTGTCGATATTGGCGAAGCGAAAGAATATACCTAGAGCTAGAACCACAACAATGACGGCGTGCCACCACTGAAAATGATATTTTGGGGGGTTTTTCATATAGTTAATCATCAAAGGTTCGTAGTAGGGCTTTAGCCCTCTTAAAACTTCCCTCATTCTCCTTCTAGGATACAGGGTGCGGATAGGATAAAAATATCATTTGTCTGGAAAATTGTGCAGCGGGGGAGATATTGGGTGATGGCGGGGAGCTGGTTGGCTTTCAGGCGGTCTTTCGCCTCCTTAGTCTCTGGGTACTGCATCAACCAGGAGTTTCCCCCTAGATACCCAGGAGCAAATGCTCCCCCATCTACTAGCCACAAGTCTATCCCATATTTCTTGATTACCTCCTGCACCGGGGCGATATCGGGGCTATACTGGGCGGTGATTAAATCTAGCACCCGCTGGCGAAATTGGTTGTAATATCCTGTATGATAGGGGATGGCGTATTCCCGACCGACCAATATCGATCGGCCTGCAAAAGACGGCAGGTTATTCGCCTCTTCCGATAGGGAAGCGATCGTAATATCTTTTGGCTGTTGTTGCAAAAATTGATAAAGTGCCGGAAACTGACCTATAGTGTACCCCGTCCAAGGGAAATTTTTCACCGTGGCCGGATAGAAAATTAAAACTATTACCAATAATGCCGGTATTGGCCACAGCCAGAGCTTACGTTTCCCTCCACCAATAGTTTGCATAGCGGCGAATAGGGCATCGATAATTAGAGCCAGGGAAATGCCCGCAGCTATCGCCACCACAATCCGCAAACTATGCTGAGTGTAGCGACTGGGCAGGTGCAATTTAAATAATAGCAGATGAGCTGTAAAAAATAGAGCTAGTGATGATATAATCAGATGGGATAATATGGCAATATCCCGGTGAATTTTTTGGGCAAGGGGAAAACGCCCTGGAAATTTTAGCAGCAATGGGAGTAATAACCCCAAAGCCATTAAGGGGGGTTCTAGTGAGAGACGAACACCGCCGCGACTGCTGAACCAAAACCGCCACGGGTCCTCGCCGAAAAAGGCAGAACGTCCTCCCGGCAAAAATTCCGGCATCAGCTTGGCGGCGTCAGCGGCGATCGCCGGACCAAAGTCAGAAGCCGACAAAGCATAAGGCAGCAACACCAATATCCCCGCCACCAGTCCCACTAGGGGAGACGGGGAGACGGGGAGACGGGGAGACGGGGAGACGGGGAGACGCGGTTCGGCTTCGCTCACCAACCGGGGAGATGGGGAGACGGGGAGACGCGGTTCGGCTTCGCTCACCGACCGGGGAGACGGGGAGACGGGGAGACGGGGGGACCAGAACAACTGCAGCAAAAACACCCCACTACAAATCAGCACCCCTTGGGGATAAAATATTCCCAAAAGTGTTACTGCCAAGCCTGTAGCCAAGACTTCTTTTTTTAGCAGATGATACAGAACTGCCAAAAGCAGGGGATAAATAAATGCTTTTGGTGTAGCGGAAATTAAGCCATCCTGGATCCATAAACATTGCTGTAGCAACAATGACCCGGCAAAACCGGCAAATGGCACTTCAAATAAGGATAAGCAGACACCGAAGCAATACCCTGCTGTGACGATCGCTAGCACTAAAGGTAGCAACTTATGCAGCAATATGGGATTGATAACCGGCGCCAAGATATGATATAGTCCGGCGTATCCCTGGGGAGCTACGGATTGAAAATAATCAGCAATTAAGTCGCCGGGGAATAACTCTGGGTCGGTAAATCGCTGCATCCAAAATACATGCTGTCTGGCATCATCTTGGATGACGTAATCAGCGCTGAATGCCCGCACCATTGCCAGCAAAGCATATAAAGCAGCAAAAGTCAAGCTGAGGACAAACCACAGGCGGGCAAGAGGGAGACGGGGAGATGGGGAGGGATGGTTCACAAATTGTTTAGGATGGCGATATGATGCAGGAAATTGGGCAAAGTGATGAGGGTGACTATCCTTTCTCTGTGGTTATCCCCGCTTATAATGAGGAATTGAGCATTGCTGCTACGGTGGAAGACCTCCAGGAAACTCTGGCAGGGGCGGGGTGCCAGTATGAGATTATCATAGTTAATGATGGTTCTACAGATAAAACTGGGGAAATCCTCAGAAATTCCTCAAATATTCGGCTCATCGAACACCGGCGCAATTTAGGATATGGTGCAGCTCTGAAAACTGGCATTCGTCACGCTAAGTATCCCTTGATTGTGATTACCGATGGCGATCGCACTTACCCCAACCACTACATCCCCCACCTCGTCTCCCTCGCCAAAACCGCCGATATGGTAGTAGGGGCTCGCATCGGCGATAATGTCACCTATCCCACCATCCGCAAAATTCCCAAATGGTTTCTCGTTCGCTTCGCCGAATGGGTTGCCAAATCTTCTATCCCCGATTTAAACAGCGGGCTCCGCGTGTTTAGAAAAGTCACAGTCCAGCGATTTCTGAATATTCTCCCCGATAATTTCAGCTTCACCACCACCATCACTATCGCATTGCTCACCAACTATTATACTGTCTATTATCACCCCATAGATTATCACGCCCGCATCGGTAAAAGCAAAATCAAACCCATTCGCGATACCCTCCGCTTCATCCAAATCATCCTGCGCACGGGGGTTTACTTTGCCCCAATGCGAGTTTTTCTGCCCGTAGCTGGGTTATTTTTTATTGGTTTTCTAATTACCCTATTTCAGGATATTTTTATCCGCCAAGACTTAACCGAGCGCACCCTGATTTTACTCGTCGCCTCCACCCAATTGGGGATGTTTGCCCTCCTCGCCGACATGATGGATAAAAGAAATGGAATGTAGGCTTGGTCATAACCAAAATCAAGTAGGGTGGGCAGTACCCTGCCCACCCTACCATCTTCCCTTTGTCCTTTGTCATTTGTCCTTTGCAAGTGACAAGGGACAAATGACAAGTGACAAGTGACAAGGGACAAATGACAAACCCTAGATATGAATATTGCCATCAGGCATAATTGCCCCATCAAGGATAGCATCGCGTAAGTCAGCGCCCAAAATCGCCGCATCTCGCAGACTGGCACCCCGCAAATCTACACCGCGCAAACAAGCTCCGTCTAAATCAGCTCCCCAGAGATAAGCACCTTGGAGGTTGGCTCCGCTGAGGTCTGCACCATTAAGCTGGGCTAAATTCAGGTTAGCGCCCCGGAGGTCAGCATTCCTCAAGTCAGCTTCCCTCAAATCGGTTTTCATTAAGTTAGCTTCCATGAATTGACCCCCCATCATATTGCTTTGGTATAAAGCCGCTTGTTTGAGGTTGGCCTCTTCCATTTTGACATTACGCATGTGGGCATTGCTGAGGTTGGCACCAGTCAAGTTGGAACCTTGCAATTTCGCGCCGCTCATTTTTACATCCGCCAGATTCATGGCGCTGAAGTTGAGACCACCCAAGTCTAGCCCGTTTAAATAAGCACCGGTGAGTTTAACGCCTTCTAAAAATGCACCTTTCAACTTGGCGCCGCTTAACCGAGCGCCGCTGAGGTTAGTCCAATTGAGGTTAGCACCTTCTAGATTGGCGGAACGGAGGTTAATTCCGTTGAGGTTCGCACCGCAGAAATTGACTCCGGCCAAATTTGCCCGATAAAATGTTACCCAATTGAGGATAGCGCCGCTCATTCTGGCACCGGCTAAATCAGCGTTGGCTAGGTGAGAGCCTCTCAAATCTGCTTTGGTGAGGTCCGCTTCTCGGAGTTGGCCACCTTTGAGCTTAACAAAGCTCATGTCAGCACTGTATAAAAAGGCGCCGTTTAAATTGGCTTCTAGCATAAAACAGCGACTTAGGTGGGCTCGCGCTAAAGAGGCTTCTGTCAAATTGGAGCCAGATAAATTAGCGTGGGTCAGCTCGACGCCAATCAGGTTGGCAGCGGGGAGATTTGCACCTCTAAAATCACGCTCACCTTGGTGATATCGCCGTAAAATGTCGTAAGTATCCATAGTCACTTTACCGCCCTTACTTTGGGATTGAAACTTATATCCAACCAATCCAGTTTGACGCTTCGCTTGGTGGCGATAATCATTATTTATATTCCCCGCTTCTCCCGATGAGTTGAGGATTATTTGCCTCTGGATGGGCTGAATTTCTGGTATGAACTCTATGTGTTGTGAGGAATTGATCTAACTAATTTTTCTGAGATTGATTAAAAAGTCTTAATCTTTCCCTCCACTTTTTTATTATACTCATCTTTGGGATATATAGTCATATTTTTAACAAAATTAAACCAGAAAATAAGGCCGGTAATTTTACTTAAGAAAATTTTCCTAAAGAATAGAACCAGAAAAATTGAGCGCCGTTAAATCACAGCAGCGCTGAAACAGTGAGCCAATCCGTTGGGGAGCCCACCATAAAGGACAAATCGGAGCCAGAACACCGAGCCAGGGCTGGGGACCGCGTGGGGATGTTTTTGGCGAATTTGATGGCTAATGTCTTGAAAAAACTATTCATTATAGAATAACCTTTATGGTAATGGCTAATAACACATATTTTTTTAAAGATTTGTTAAGTGGCGGCTCCCCGTCTCCCCATCTCCCCGTCTCCCCGTCTCCCCATCTCCCCGTCCCCCCGTCTCCCCATCTCCCCATCTCAAGCGCCGATGGGGGCAAATGGTAGTAGGATTGAAACGGGACGGGGCAGGTGGGTAAATCTACGGCAAACGAACCAATACTATAGCCAGGAGAAAGAAACGCAACCGGGATGAGAACAACGTGGGAACTGGATTTTTACTCCCGACCGATGGTGGATGATGCGGGGAAAAAAGTCTGGGAAGTGCTGATTTGCGAGAGTCCGACAGGGATATACGGCTCCGAAAAGCCGTTTCGCTTTCAAAAGTTTTGTCCAAATACGGAGGTGAATTCGGTTTGGTTGGGGAATGCGATCGAAGAGGCGACGCAAATCGCTGGGGTCGCGCCGAAGAAAATCCGTTTTTTCCGGCGGCAGATGAATAATATGATTAGCAAAGCCTGCCAGGATAAAGGTATCGACGCGGTGCCATCACGGCGCACGGGGCAACTACAAAGGTGGTTGCAGGAGCGGATGGAGCTAGTCTATCCCAACCAACCGGGTTTTAAAGCCGAGGGGGTAATGACATCGGTGCGCTTCGAGACACCACCGCCATCGCCCTTACCGGATGCTTTGCGTGGGGATAAGTGGGCGTTTGTGACTTTGGCGGCGGCGGACTTTCAGGATATGGACCAGTGGCAGATTGATTTTGGCGAGGCTTTCCCCATTTTTTCTGCCACCACCACCGAGCCGGGAAAAGAGGGAAGCAATTATGTTGTGGCTGCACCGGAGCTAACGCCAGAAAGCAGAATTCCGGGGGCGATCGTCTTTTCCTCGCGGGCCCTGGCTCTGGCGGGGTGGATGTCCGGCTTAGACTTGGCATTTTTGCGGGTGGAGTTTGGTAGCGGTGTTTCTGGGGTGGGGAAATTAATCCTGGAAACGGGAGCGAGCCAGAGTTGGATTTTGGCTTCCTTCCGGGATGAGAAAACGCGCCAGGAAGCCAAGAGATTTGCTGAGGCTAAGGAAAAATCACAGCAAATACATTTTTTGGCCGTGCAGTCGGACCCAGATGCAGAATCGTTTGCGGGATTTTGGCTGCTGCAAGAGGTGAATCTGCCATAATTTAATTGATAATTGATAATTGATAATTGATAATTGTCAATTGTTAATTATCAATTATCAATTATCAATTGACCAAGGACAAAGGACTAATGACCAAGGACAAATTGGGTGTAGGGGTGAGGGGAGAGAGTGAACTGGAGCAGCTATTAGAACTGGCAAAAAAGTCTGGGGCGGAGGCGGCGGAGGTTTATCAGTCGCGATCGCACTCCCAACCAGTATTTTTTGAAGCCAACCGCCTGAAAGAACTGCAAAGCGCCCAGTCAGAAGGGACAGCCCTGCGCTTGTGGCGGGATGGGCGACCAGGTTTAGCCGTTGCCTACGGGCCTTGTGACCCAAATAAGTTAGTCGATCGAGCTTTAGCCCTGTCGCAACTGAACGAACCAGAAACGATCGAGCTGGAAACTGGCACCGGTATATCCTATCCCGACCTAGGAGAAACTGTCCCAGTAGAACAGCTCGTGCAGTGGGGAGCCACCGCCATTAGCCTCCTGCGTGCCTCTTACCCAGAAATCATCTGCACAGCGGAATGGGAATGTGAGGTAGAAACCACCCGCCTGCTCAACTCTTATGGGCTCGATTCCAGCTACACTGACACCACCCTCGGCTGCTACGTGGCGGCGGAATGGGTGCGGGGGGATGACTTCCTCGCCGTGAGTGATGGTCAAACTCAGCGGGGCCGACTCGACCCCACCCTAGTGGCGCAACAAATCTTGCAGCGATTAGATTGGGCGGCTCAGAACGTTCAACCGCGTAGTGGACAAGTACCAATTTTATTCACCGCCAAAGCGGCGGACATGCTCTGGGGCACCCTGCAAGCAGCACTCAACGGTAAGCGAGTCTGGGAAAAAGCATCTCCCTGGAGTGATGCGTTAGGAAATCATGTCACATCAGATGCCATCACTATTTCCCAGCAACCGCAAGCCGGACCATTTAGCTGCCCTTTTGATGATGAAGGCACCCCCACCCAGAGCCAAATTTTCATCGCCTCTGGGGTATTGCAGCAGTTTTACACCGATCGCGCCACGGCTCGCCTCCTGGGAACATCCACCACGGGTAATGGCTTCCGCCCCGGCTTAGGCAGCTATCCGACGCCGGGATTATACAACTGGCTGATTCAACCAGGATATCGGTCTTTGCTGGATATGATTGCGGGGATGGAGGAGGGGATTATTGTGGATCAGCTCCTCGGTTCTGGACCGGGTATCTCTGGGGATTTTTCCATTAATCTGGACTTGGCTTACCTGGTGAAACAGGGAGAAGTAGTCGGTAGAGTCAAAGATACGATGGTGGCGGGTAATGTGTATGCCGCTCTGGCGCACCTGGTGGAACTAGGTGGTGATGCCCAGTGGAATGGCGCCTGCTTTACGCCGAGTGTCATGGTTGACGGACTTTCAGTCACAGCCAAACTTGCTTGAATGAACCACCTCAAATATGGTAGGGGTTTTGGTGCCCAAATCCCTACTCGGTGCCGTCTGTGGCTACAGTGGTTGATCTGCAGTTGAGTATGGGAAATCTCATAAAACGCATTCAGGGCAGATTTTTCCCCAGAATCCCAGTTGCGGGATTAGCTTCGGCGAGAATTCTGCAGCCGAAACGGCTGGCGATCGTGGAAGCGTGCCTGATTGGCTTGATTGCTGGACTGGCAGCGGTGTTGCTCAAGCAAGGTGGGGGGACATTAGGCTCCTGGCGGATTTATGCCTCCTATCATGGTTTTACTTGGTTGTGCTTGCCCGCCGTGGGTCTGGTGGGAGGGTTCCTGGCTGGGGCAATGGTGGAACAGTGGGCGCCAGTGGCTTCGGGTAGCGGCATTCCCCACGTGAAGGCAGTATTAGCAGGAGTAAGTTCGCCTTTGGATGGGCGGGTGGCGGTGGTGAAGCTGCTCAGTAGCATGGTGGCGATCGGCTCCGGCATTACTTTGGGGCGCCAAGGCCCCACCGTGCAAATTGGCGCCGCAGTAGCAGCGCAGTTGAGCCGGTGGGTGCCCACTTCCCCGGAATACCGCCGCCAGTTAATTGCCTCGGGAGCCGCTGCGGGTTTAGCCGCAGGTTTTAATGCCCCTATTGCAGGCGTGCTGTTTGTCGTGGAAGAGTTAATCCATGATTGGTCAAGCATCACCCTCGCACCAGCAATTGTGGCCTCTTTCGTCGGTGCTTCTGTGTCCCGAATTTTGGGGGGCTTTAGCCTCAGTCTTAACCAAGCGCTAATTAATCCTACTACTACTTTCTCCGCCCCAGAGATTCCTTTCTATGTCTTACTAGGATTGCTGGCCGGATTTTTCGGGGCTTGCTTCCAGCTATCAGTAGTGCGGGCAGCGACCATAGCCCAGCAACTCAACCGAGGCATGCTACACCTGAGCCTACCGATGCGGGCGGGGTTAGCGGGTTTGATTTGCGGCTTAGTCGTGGGGATGCTCCCCCCAGATTTCCGTAATAATAGCGGCTTGCGAGATTTCGTACTGGCGGGAAAAGCCAGTCCAGAGATTTCTGCAATGGCGTTTATCACTCACTTCTTATTAACAGTGTTAGCCGCTGGTTCAGGAGCCCCAGGAGGGTTGTTCGCGCCATCTCTGATCCTAGGTTCATCCCTAGGATATTTAGTCGGGCATACAGCACAGCAACTGGCAGGGGTGGGAGACCCTGTGACTTATGCTTTCGCAGGCATGGGGGCATTTTTCTGTGCCGTATCCCGTGCCCCCATTACTGGCGTAGTCATCATTTTTGAGATTGCCACGGATTTTAATTTAGTCTTGCCGTTGATGATTGGCAGCGTGGTTTCCTATTTGATTTCCGAGAAAATCTCCCCCGGTTCCCTCTATGACCAGTTGCTGGAATTAAATGGAATTGAACTGAAAAAGGAAAGAGCCGCTGGTGCTTTTCTCCAGGAGCTGACGGCTGCGGATGTGATGCAGCGGGAGGTGGAAACTTTACCGGTGTTTCTGACGATGGAGGAGACCCTGGCCTATTTTACCAATTCTCAGCACCAAGGTTTCCCGGTGGTGGATGGGGGTTTTTTGGTGGGGATCGTGACGAATGGAGATATTAACAATGCTGTGCGCCAAGGTCTTCCCGGCAATACTCCTTTAAAGGAGATTATGACCGCATCCCCGGTGACGGTGCAGGCAAAGGATTCTCTGGCGGAGGTGCTGTATTTAATCAATCGCCTCAAAATTGGTCGCATTCCCGTGATGGACCAGCGGCTGATGGTGGGGATTATTACTCGCAGCGATATTATTCGGGCGGAGTCGGAATATTTGAGCGGGGAAAGAGCGGGGATGCGGGATCATTCCTATGTGGTGTATCAAACCCAAGCGCCCCAAATTGGCAAGGGGCGGTTATTGGTGCCTCTGGCGAACCCTCAAACGGCTCATTTGCTGCTGAAGCTGGCGATGGCGATCGCTCGGGATAAAAACTATGAGGTGGAGTGTTTACAGGTGCTGCTGGTGCCTCGGGGGACACCCACGGCGCAAACTGCGGTGTCAACCACCAAGGCGCGGCGGTTGTTGCAAAAGGCGGTACGCATGGGAGAAGCGGCACAAGTGCCGGTACATACTCAGGTGCGGGTAGCTCACGATGTGGCGCAGGCGATTCTGGAAACCATCAAATCTGACCACATTAAAGCCACACTCATGGGTTGGAAGGGGGGTACTTCTACCCCAGGGCGAATTTTTGGTGATGTGACCGATCGGGTGCTGCGTCAGTCAGTGGGGGATGTGATTTTGGTGAAATGGGGTTCGGGGCTGGAAGATGAGGGGGTGGGGGCAACAAGTGCCGATTCCACACCGGGCGGCCCGCTATATTGCCCGCTGCCTTTGTTTAATCGCTGGTTGGTGCCCGTGGCAGGGGGTCCTAATTCTCAAGCGGCTCTGGGGCTACTGCCGGGATTGATTGCTGTGGCGGTGCAGCCGGAAATTCGCTTAGTGCAGGTGTTCCCGTTTGTTTCTCCATTAGCCCGGACGGAAGCGGTTATGGATGTGGCGAAAAGTTTGGTGACTCAGCAGGTTTCTTGTCCGGTGGCAGCTACTCCCATTTATGCTGATTCTGTGCCAGAGGCCATAATCGATATGGCGAACCAGCTCAATTATGATGTGGTTATGGTTGGTGCCAGTCGCGAGGGGTTGTTGCAACAGGCGATTAATGGCAATATCCCAGAATCTATTGCTCGGGGCTGTGGCTGTACGGTGATTTTGGTGCGGTTCGAGTGACTTTTGATAATTGATAATTGATAATTGATAATTGATAATTACAGCAGGCCAAGTGGTAGGGTGGGCAGTGTTTTACCCAGGAGTCTGTTCATCACCAATCCCAGGGCACTGCCCACCCTACAGAACTCAGTCTTCGCTCAGTCACCGGGGAGAGGGGTTGTGAGAATCCACCCCCACTAATTATCAATTATCAATTATCAATTATCAATTATCAATTATCAATTATCAAAAATCAACGCCTTTTCTGAGTTCAACGCCGGTGTCTGAGTAGTGGCGGTGGCTGACTACTTCTGAGTGGATGCTGGCAAGGTTGAAGTAGGCGGGGATGTTGTGACAGCGACCGGTGATAATTACTTCTGTGTCCCGGGGTTTGCGCAAAAGGGCTTCGACGATCGGCTCCACGGGGAGCAGCTCTAGGTCCACGGTGGGGTTGAGTTCGTCGAGGATGATGGTTTTGTACATCCCGGAAGCTAAGGCGGCCCGGGCGATTTCCCAACCCCTTTCGGCTTCTACGTAGTCGATTTCTTGCTGCTGTTTGCGCCAAACGATGGCATCTCGACCACAGCGCTGGTGGTCCACGAGGTGGGGATAGCTGGTGCGTAGGGCGGCGATCGCGGCATCTTCGGTGTAGCCGCTACCACCTTTGAGCCACTGCACAATCAGGACCCGGTGGGATTGGTCAACGCTGATCCCTTTGCCGATCGCCTGCAGGGCTTTCCCCAGAGCGCTGGTGGATTTGCCTTTCCCCGCTCCGGTATAGATTTCTATCCCAGTGATATCGTTTTCTCCACGGGGATGGTGGTGGGGTTTCATTTCTGAATGTAGGTTGGCAATTTCCAGCAGAGCTGGTGGGGCAGACCGCCCGGTGGCAATGATTTCCAGGTGTTCCGGTTTTTGCTTGATGGTGCGGACCACTTCTTCGACGGGCAGTAACCCTAGGTCCAGCACTGGGTTGAGTTCGTCCAACACTACTACAGAATAGAGGTCTGAGAGGATGGCACCTTTGGCAATATCCCAACCCCGCTGGGCTTCCGCCCGATCGAACTTAGTGATTTCATCGGGTCCAAAGTATTCCGCTCTCCCGGTGCGCACTTGGTCGATCGCATGGGGAAATCCCTGCTGTAGGGCGGCAATGGCGGCATCTTCGGCGTAAGTTCGCTCTGGCCCTTTGAGAAACCGCAGTAATAAGACTCGGCTTTGCCCTTGGTTATCGATGCCAAGGCCGATCGAGCGTAAGACCACTCCTAAAGCGGCTTGGGATTTCCCCTTCCCCGCCCCGTCGTACACGTGAATTTGGCCGATGATGCGATCGGCTCGGGCTTGAGCGGTGCGGATACCAATGCCGGTGCGTGTCATTTCAGTAAGCTACGTTTTCGTTCTGGGTGGCGGGCGGAGGTGAACTGCCAGTGACGCCTAACGCCCATGTACATTCACCTCCGATTTGTAAAATCATGCTATCATACCAATGACAAAGGAGAAAGGACAAAGGACAAATGACCAATGAATCCTGTAACCGGAATTGAAATACCCTACATTCTTCCCTTGCGGGCTTTCCTGTTGCAAGCCTTATGTTTGCTAGTGGCCATTGCCGCCGAATCTTACTTTTTTCATTCCGCCCTCAAGCTGACGAGAAAAAACAGTATTGCCGCCGCCGCCACGACCAATTTATTCGCCGCTGTTATCGGCTGGCTGATTTTTTTTTACATTGCATACTTCCTATTAGATTTAATTCCTGCCCTCACTCCCATCAAACACGATTTAGCTGGCTACATATTTTTAAATCAATATTCTCCCCTGCTTGGTTCCGCGATAATTTTAGTCGCCACCACTATTTTTATCATCTTGCTATTTTTTAAAATTTATACCATTAAATTTATGTCTAAAATCCAGCTTTTAGGTAAAGAAGCTGTAGTATTAGCCGCGAAAAAGCGGCAAAACCGCTATCCCCTACATTCCGTAGTATTGTGGGCACATTCTTGTAGCAATACTTTAATTCTCACAATTTTATTTTTAGTTAATTGGGTGGGGAATTAACATGAAAGTCAACTCTCTACTCAACCGGTTTGCGCAAAGCTTGAAGCCCACCCGCCCATTTTCTTGGGAAACGGTAATTTTGCTGAGTCTGTTTTCCTGGTTGATGTTTCTGCTCACAGGAGAGTGGGGGTTGAATTCAGCAGCATCTCATCAAATTATCACGGTTTGCGCCATCATTTTCTCGCTGATTGGGGTGACTTGGGCCCAATTTAAGCACCCTTGGAAAATTTTGGGTTTGGAGATATGGCCGGGAATTGCTGCTCTCATCATTTGCATCCTGCTCTTTCGCTATCTGGATGAATGGCTATACTTTACTGGCATCACCTGGCCAGTATTGTGGGGCGCTTTGGCAGCAGGTTCTGATTTTTTGAAATCCCAAAAATCGGGCAAAAAATCGGAATTTTCTTTGGCAGAAATGCGCATCAAAATCGTGATTGTCATGCTGGTAAGCTGTTTGGCCAGTACCTGGGTACAGTTTGCATTTCTGATTGACCATTGGACGAAGGAATATCCGACAATTATTGCTGGGGATGTGAGCCAAAGCACTTTTGTGGTGCGGGTCAATCGCGCCGCACCGCCAGATACTCGGGGGGCTTCAATTTTGGAGGCGATGGTGGCGTTTGTCCAAAGTGAGGTGGAGGGTAAGCGTTGGCAAGAGGTGAAGGCTTGGATTACCAAACTGACCAAGGGAAAGTTAGAATCTTCTGTGAAGGTGCGGCTACCCCAATATGGGGAAAATCAGTGGTGGGAACTCCAAGCGGCGATCGCGCAAACCGAAAACGGTTATAAACTAGAGTTATTCGTCATCTGGAACGGCCCCCAGACGAAATCAAAACTCGATTACTTCCGCAAAGTCTGTGAAATTCGCCAAATCTATGATCGGCGAGGGGGCTTCCCCAGCAATGCCGGTCCCTTCGCAACTCTGGAATGTCAACCAGGAAGCGAACGGCTTTCTGGTAAACCCAAATCCATATATAATTGGCTGGATAATACCAAATTCAATTAATTTGTCACTTGTCACTTGTCACTTGGAGAAGAAACCGGGTTTCTTGCAGAGAACTTTTGTCTAGGTACGACACCTCTCTTTTGAGAAACCCGGTTTCTGGGGGACAAAGAACAAAGGACAAAGAACCAATGACCAATGACCAAAATCAAGGAGGTATGATTCAATATGTTATCGGTTGGAGGCCCTAGAGGCGTGATTTCTAGAACTTTGGCAATTAGCCGCAATCTGTTTTGGGAAGTATTGCGCCAGCGGGTTTTATACCTGATTGGCTTCTTTGCCCTCTTCTTACTTAGCTCCCTGCGGTTGATCTCGGAAATTGCCATCGGCACAGAGGATAAAATTATCACAGATTTAGGTATCAGCGGTATCGGGGTTTTTGGCTTAATTGTAGCCGTGTTTGTTGGCACGGAAATGATTAACAAAGAAATCGAAAAACGCACGATTTTGGTACTGCTAGCTAAACCCATTAGCCGCAGTGAATTAATAGTAGGTAAGCATTTGGGACTGGCTGCTGTGCTAGCACTCCTCATTGCTATTACCACCATGATTTACTTTGCGATTTTGAGTGCCAATAACATTGATTATCAATTAGGCAGTATTTTAGTGGCAATGGTTTATATCTTTTTAGAACTGTCGTTGCTGACGGCATTTGCCATTGCTTTTGGGGTGTTAACCAGCGGTCTGCTGGGGTCGTTGCTTACTTTCGGCATTTATTTGATGGGCCATTTGAGCCCGGATATCGTCAAAGCGGGAGCGCTGACGGAAAATCCGGCGATTATTACTTTGACGAAGTATCTTTATTTGATTTTACCAGATTTGACCAAGCTGGATTTAAAAAATATGGCCGTGTATGGTCAGTTACCACCGTTACCCACTTTGGCATTTAACGCTGTATATGCGATATTTTACACTGTGCTGGTACTATCCATCACCACTCTCGCGTTTAGAAGGCGGGAATTTTGACCAATGACCAATGACCAATGACCAATGACCAATGACTAATGACCAATGAATAAATTAGAGCAGCTTCAGGGGATTTTTCAGTCAATGAATAAGGCGTTGATTGCCTATTCCGGCGGTATTGATAGCACTTTGGTGGCGAAAGTAGCTTGGGATGTGTTGGGAGATAGCGCCCTAGCTGTGACGGCGGTTTCTCCGTCTTTACTCCCGGAAGATTTAGAAGACGCGAGGGTGCAAGCGGCGGTAATTGGAATTGCCCACGAAGAGGTAGAAACTCAGGAAATGGCTAATCCTAATTATACCTCTAATCCGGTGAATCGCTGCTATTTTTGTAAGAGCGAATTGCATGATACCCTAAAACCTCTGGCTTTAGAGCGGGGTTATCCTTATGTGGTGGATGGGGTGAATGCTGATGATTTGCAGGACTATCGTCCGGGTATTCAGGCGGCGAAAGAACGTGGGGTGCGATCGCCCTTGGCGGAAGTGGGTATCACTAAAGCCGAAGTGCGCCAAATTGCCCAACAATTGGGTTTACCCTGGTGGGATAAGCCTGCCCAACCTTGTTTGAGTTCTCGTTTTCCCTATGGGGAAGAAATCACCGTTGCCAAATTGCAGCGTGTCGGTCGCGGCGAGCGCTATTTACGCCAGTTGGGATGGTCAAATTTGCGGGTGCGTTCCGCTGGGGATACCGCCCGCATTGAGTTACCCCCAGAAGCAATCAAAGACTTTATCACGACTACGGATTTACCCGTGCTGGTGGCGGCTTTTAAAGACTTTGGTTTTCTGTATGTAACTCTGGATTTAGAAGGTTATTTCTCTGGTAAGCTGAATCAGGTTTTAGCCTAACTTGTAGGGGTCAGGAGCCTCCTCCTGGCTCCTGCTATGTCACTGATATGGGGAAGAATACAAACTTCCCACCCTCCCCACCCTCCCCTTTCTCCCTTTTTGGTCCAGGGATGGAGGGTGAGGGCTGACCAATAAGAATCGCTGATTTAAGCCAGAGCCAAATCTCCTTCTGATTGGAAATGACTATAAGTAAAATCTCGATCATCCCTTGACCGGGGGCTGAATTTGCGGTAAAACTACACATGTAACGGGTCAAAGTGGATTTATGAGGAAAACTTATGGCTTACCTCTGGTTTAAGGCGTTCCATATCATTGGCTTTGTGGCTTGGTTTGCGGGACTATTTTATTTACCTCGTCTGTTTGTTTATCACATTGAGGCAGATTCCCACGAGCCAGCGGCAAGAGCGGTTCTGCAAACTGAGTATAGCCGGATGGAAAATCGGCTGTACAAGTTGATTATGATGCCAGCGATGATATTTACGATCGTCATGGCGATTGGGATTATTTACACCCAACCAGAAATGCTCAAGCAAACATGGCTGCACGCCAAGATTTTCTTAGTGTTGCTGTTAATCGGGTTTCATTTCTACTGCGGGCGGATCATTCGGCAACTAGAGGCAGGAAATTGTACGATTAGCGGTTTGCAAATGCGGCGGATTAATGAAATTCCCACGATTTTGCTCGGGCTGGTGGTGTTGCTGGCAATTTTCAAGGACAGTTTACCCACAGATATCACGGCTTGGGGCACGATCGCAGCCGTCTTGGTGTTTGCCATCGTGATTCAACTCTATGCTCGGAAACGTCGCGAGCAGCAACAGCAGTTGGACGCTTCTAGCTAATAGCATTTGTCACTTGTCCTTTGTCCTTATGTCCCTTGTCCCTTGTATGAACAAACAAAGGACAAAGGACTCTTGGACTCGTAGGACAAATGACAACTTTACAGGATACTCTCTAAAGCCTGCTTAAATGCCCCAGGGCGGGTGAATCTCATCCGGGGATAATCGACCAAAGCCAGATCAATTAAATCTGCCAGGGGTTGGGGTAGAGAAGGGAGACGCTTTAGAACTGGCACCGGCTGTGTTTGCAGTACCATTAACCAGGGGTCTTTTTTGTCGAAGTTGCGGGGGTAGGTGCCGGTCAGCATATAGTAAAGGCAGGCTGCCACTGCCCAGATGTCAGCGGCGCTTAGGTTAGATTGGAAGTTAATCGCTTGCTGTCGAGGCAGGAAATAAGGGCTATACAGATGAGGATCCGTCACAGAAAGACCGTTTAAACCGGCTTGGTCAAAACTTCGGGCAACACCGTAATCTGAGAGTTTCACCTCTAGATGATTGGGATTACCATCTAGAGAAACGAGTAAAATATTGTTGGGTTGAATGTCACCGTGAGCCCAGCCACGTCCTGGTGCAAAACTTCGATCGGGCTGTTTCAGGTAGGGCACTTCAGCATTATGGGCGTATTCCAGGGCATCGAGAAGTTGCAGGACGATCGGCACCGCCACATCCGGTGTCAGCGTACCCCCATATGCCTGCATCAAATCTTCCACACTGCCCCCTTGCAAGGGATAGGCGATGAAGAAAATACCATCACGGTAGCCCACATCTAGAATCGGATTAAGATAGCGATGCTGCAAGGCTTTAGCATTAGCCATCTGGCTGAGGAATTGCTCTATCGCACTAGGGTGGAAAACCGTTTGGGGGTGAAGAATTTTCAACGCCACTTCTGATTCTGAGTATGATGTATAATTTACTGGGGATTCTCCGGCGCCCGGTGGGATGAATGAATCCTGTAAAGGGGATGGCAAGATCTTGACGCGAAACACAGTATTACCCACCCTAATTTCATCACCATCCTGCAACAACATTGCCCGAAACGATAGATTGGCCACCTCGCCCTCTTCCACAACCGAACTATTGGGGTTTTGATAGCGGGGGCGTTGTCCAATTTTTACCCCATTAATATAAGTACCATTCAAACTGCCGAAATCCCGCACCCGCACTTGGGGCGGGTTAATATCCAGTAAGCAGTGATAGCGGGAGATGGTGCGATGGATCTCAGAATCTGGAATCAAAATGTGACAGTCTTTTGCCCTACCAATGATACAGGTAGCGCGTTCCGTGAAAGAATATTCTTTCTTTTCTAGTTCCCCCGCCACCACCGTCAAGGTGACAAAAGCGGTTTCCCCTCGCCGAACGCCGTCAGGCGTCGCGCTAGCCTCGGTAGGGGCGAACTGCGGTTCTGCCTTGCCTTTGTTGATAGCTCCCCTGTGGCGAAGAGCGTCCCTGTTTCCCGAAGCCATTGCCATCAATTGCGATCGCACCCCCGAGGGACGCAACCAGCCATAACCCACTCGCTCCAGAGTTAACAACAGTTGCCCGAAGTCCTTGGCATTCCAACTAGGAGTGCCAAAGCGAGTCAAAGCGGCGGTAATCTCTTCCTCTGTGGGGGCTCTGTCTGATGGCAAAGTCCCGGCATAAGGAGTATGCAAAGTCAGGAAAGTTTCCAGGTAAGGACGGGCTCCCTCATCCCAATCGCTATCGGGTACTTTTACTTCCTTCCAGTCCAGAACCCACAGTTTGAGGGTGTTATCATCACTGCCAGAGAGGGCAAATTTGGCGTCGGGACTGAGACAAACGGAATTTACCCAGGAGGAGTGACCCTCAAACTCATGTAGGCAAAGTCCTGTGGTGACTTCCCATAATTTCAATGTGCTATCGCCACTGCCAGAAAGGGCGAATTGACCATCAGCACTTAAGCTGACTGATGTTACCCAGGAGGTGTGTCCTTTAAAATTGCCGATCGCCACACTGCCGAAAGAAGTGGCCGCACCCGTAGCCAAATCCCACAAGTGTAAACTGCCATCAGAGCTGCCAGAAAGAGCCAAGCGACTGTCCGCACTCAAGCACACAGAATTTACTACCCAGGTGTGACCAGCAAAGGTGCGCAATTGTTTTCCTGTAGCGATTTCCCAGAGGATAATGGTGTTGTCCTTGCTGCCTGAGAGGGCAAATTGACCGTCATAGCTGACGCACACCGATGTTACCTCATCACTGTGGCCGCGATCGCCGTTAGGCGTGGCGCCTGCACTCGGGTTTTGCGGTTCTCGACGCGGCAAAGTGCGCAGGTGGAGTTCATTGGCCACATCCCATATATGCAATTTGCCGTCATCAGTGCCACACAGAGCCAAGCGATTATCTGGACTAAGGCAAACCGATGTCACTTCCGAGGGATGGTGTTTGAAAGTGCTGATACAGTCACCAGTGGCTGCATTCCAGAGTTTGAGGGTGTCATCAGAACTGCCTGAGACAGCTAATTTGCCATCATGGCTCAGGCATACGGAATTTACCCAGGAGGCATGTCCGCTAAAAGTGCCTAAACTGCGACCAGCTTGCAAGTCCCACAGCTTTACTGTGCCGTCAAATCCTCCTGAGAGGGCAAAGCGGCTGTCAGCACTGAGGCTGACGGAAGTTACAGAGGATGTGTGTCCGCTCAAGGTCAAACTTTCGCGGGCACCGAGGAATTTTTTTCTCGCTGGAGAACTGACGACAGTCTGTTGAGTAGCAACCGTCTCCGGGGGGGGAGTAATACCGGAGCTGGTGATAGTCACAGGCTCTACAGCTTGCTGGTTCAGGCTCAATTGCTGCTGGTCGGTCATGGTCGCTGCCTCTTTCTACGAGCGAGTGTGTCCGTGGTAACAAGGGGAAAAACCACTTCAGGCATAGAGGACACAGATGCTTTGGTGTCCTTGGTCTCCTTTGTTGTCGATGCGAGAGCGACGCCTAGGGCGGCGATGCTAACGCGAAACCTGATGGTGTAGTTGACGCGATGCCATAGTTGCGATCGCAGATGCCCCTAACACATTTGGCCTCTGGGATGAATCCTGACTGATAAACCTCCGCTCAGGTTCGGCATCAAGGCGCTGAAAATTGATGACTACCAACTTATTATGACGAAATCACCGGGAGAAAGAGCTGGCTTAATGAGATATTGATTTCGGGGAAGGCAAGGAGGGAGATAATTGATAATTGATAATTGATAATTATCAATTGTCAATTATCAATTGTCAATTATCAGGACAAATGACCTGTGGACAAATTAACGTTTGATGTCAGCGATCGCCCCTGATGCCATTGCCGCCAGAGCCTGATCCGTAGCCTTGGGTAAATGATAATAAGTTCCCCCCGCCGTTCGCGCCAATTCCTTCGCAAAGCCGGTAGAAATAAACTTATTCTCCGTATCAATCACCAACAATTTCATCCCCAAAGCGCGAATTTTGCCTGCAATATCCAGCAATTCTGCCTTAATATCCGGCTTTTCCCCTTCGATGAGCGGCTCGCCCAAAGAGCGAGATAAAGGGATATTGCCTCGCCCATCGGTAATGGCGACAATTACCACCTGGCCAATATCACCAGACTGCTGGGCATTCATTCCCACCCGCACTGCCGTAGTCAACCCATGCGCCAGAGGCGAACCGCCACCGCAGGGCAACCGGTCCAGACGCCGCCGCGCTGTAGTAATCGATCGGGTGGGGGGTAAAAGTACATCCGCCTGTTCTCCCCGGAAAGGAATCAAAGCCACTTGGTCACGATTTTGATAAGCTTCCGTGAGCAATCGCAACACCGCACCTTTAGCCGACTGCATCCGGTTGAGAGCCATCGAGCCGGAAGCATCCACCAAGAACACGACCAAAGCGCCAGCTTTCCGCGCCAACCGTTTGGCGCGCACGTCCCCCGGTTCTACGATGACTTTCCGATCGGGTTCTCGCAGCCGCCGCGCCTTTTGGTAGGGAGCCGCTGCCCGTAGGGTAGCATCTACCGCCACGCGGCGCACCCGTCCTTTAGGCAATACTGGCTTGACATAACGTCCCCGCTCTTGGGAAAAAATCATCGTCCGGCTGCCCGACTTGCCTTGACGTTGCGATCGCTGGGCAAAGTAGAGGATTTCCGGGTCGAGGATGACACCTTCGGGGTCAAAAATAAACTCTTCCGGGATAGTTTGTTGTTCTTCTTCTTGCGGTTCCGGTTGTTCCGGTTCTTCGGGCTCCTCTTGCTGCTCTTCCGAGTTATCCTCTGGTGGCGGTGGTGGCGGTGGCGGTGGTGGCGGTGGTTCTTCTGGGGGAGTTTGAATAATGGTGGCGCGGGGGACAATGGCTAATTCCACCCCGTGGCGCAGGTCTTCGGCGTTAACCACATTGCGCCCACCGAGAGCGGCGGCGGCTTTGGCGATGCGCACGGCGAACAGTTCGGCGCGATGTCCTTGGACGCCCCCCCGGACGGCTTCTTCGACTAAATAGGCGATTTGCCCGGATGAGATTTGCACATCTTTGAGCCACTCGCGGGCTAAGATGATTTGGGTTTTGAGGCTGTCGGTATCTTCGGCGTATTGGGTGAGGAAGTTTTGGGGGCTAGCACTGTAGGCGAGGACTTGCTCCACGGCTTGAACGCGCTCATCGATACCTAATACACCGTCAGCGGAGAGGTTGATGGCGATGCGATCGAGCAAATGTGGGCGCAGTGGGCCTTCTTCTGGGTTGTAGGTGGCAATGAAGAGGGGTTGACAGGCGTGGGAAAAACTAATCCCTTCCCGCTCGATTTGGTTGCGCCCTTCCGCGAGGACTGTGAGCAGATGGTTAGCAATTTGGTCATCCAAAAGGTTGATTTCATCTACATAGAGGACGCCGCGATGAGCCATTGCCAATAATCCGGGCTGAAATACGGTTTTGCCTTGTTTTACTGACTGCTCCACATCCACAGAACCCAATAGTCGGTCTTCGGTAATGCCTAGGGGTATTTGCACGAAGGGGGTGGGGATGATTTCTGTGGGGATCGACTCTGGGTTAGTATGGCCGTAGGTGGTTTGGAGGAAATCGTCCCAAGTTGCCGGGGCATTTTTATCGCTATTGCTGATTGAGCCCTTGATGACTTCGATGGGGGGGAGGAGGGAGTGAATGGCGCGGGCCATGACGGATTTAGCGGTGCCGCGACGACCGGCGATCGCCAATCCCCCCATTCCTGGGTCCACCGCAGCGAGGAGGAGGGCTAATTTAATCGCTTCCTGGCCGACTACGGCAGTCAGAGGAAAAGTGGTAATGGCATCGAGCAAGGGCATAGTCAAATTTATCTCAATCTGGGAGCGGGATTTATGGTGAAGAATTTTCCCTTCTCAGAATACCACAAAGAAGCACCCACAAGGCTAGGGCACCTCCAGGGGCACTACTGCCCTCAGAGGGCAATTCATAAATTACCCCAACCCCATCTGACACCTCATACCCCTCAGTGCTGAGTACCCCTATAACAATTAATTTTCTTTCGATAATATTACAATATTATTAAATTAAGCTAAAATCAGATACAAAAAGCAACATTCTCCAGTAAAAATTAATAAAAATCAGCATCAATTGACATGAATGCTGCAATGGTGCAGGTCAGGGTGGCATCCCAGAAACCGGATTTGGTCACAGAAGCACAAAAGATAACCAATGTTACATCCCTCACTAAAAAATAAAATTAAACCTCACTTCCAATACCCAGAAGCATCAGACGCTTGGTTTCACATCTCACAAGATATACTGGGCATCGCTAGTTGGGATGGCAAAATCCAGCAGCTTAACCCCATCTGGGAAAGCACCCTGGGTTTTACGATCGCCGAGAGCAGGCAATTTTTCCAGTTAGTCCACCCGGACGATCGGGAATTCACCCTGGCGAAATGGCAACAACTGGCGGCGATGACTTCCGGGACGGTGAGCTTCCAAAATCGCTACCGACGGGCGGATGGGACATACATCAGGTTGTCATGGACCGCCACCAGTCGCCGACAATTAGTTTACTTCACCGGTCGCCTCACCCCCGATGTCCTAGGAACGAGCCACACAGGTAACTATAACTGGCGTCCTAGCTGCTCTACAGATAACAACACCAACGGCAAAGACCCCATCCACACGGCAAAGATGTTATGGGAGCAAGCCCAAATCATTGACCAAATCCACGATGCTGTGATTACTACTGACTTGCAGGGCATCGTTACCAGTTGGAATCAAGGAGCCGTGCGGTTATTCGGCCATTCTACATTTGAAATCTTGGGACAACACCTCGGCTTGATTTATCCCGAGGGTTTTTCTCACACCAGCAAGTTTATCCGCCAGCAAATCATCGAACCGTTGCAAAAGCTGGGGAGTATGGAAATGGAAGTGCAGCTGCGCCGCAAGGGAGGGGCAAAATTTTGGGCGCATCTGTCTTTGACTGTACTGCGAGATGAAGCGGGTTTGGCGGTGGGTACGATCGGCTGTTTTCAAGATATTGAGGAACGGAAAGCCGCCGAAGAGGAGCTGAAACAGGCGAATGAAGAGCTAGAAGCCCGGGTGGTGGCACGTACAGCGGCTTTGAGTGCGACTTTGGGACAACTCGAGGAGGTGGTAGCCCAACTGCACCGAGAAATTAACGATCGTCAGCGGGTGGAAGAACACCTGCGCCACTCCCAAGAAATGCTGCAACTTATCTTGGATAACATCCCGCAATACATTTTCTGGAAAGATACCAACTCGGTTTATCAGGGTTGCAATCGCAATTTTGCTCGCATTGCTGGCGTCAGCAACCCTGAAGATATCATCGGCAAAACCGATTACGATTTGCCTTGGAAGCAGGAGGAGGCAGAAGGTTTCCGCGAGCTAGACCGCAGGGCGATGCAGGCCGATCGGGCAGAGTATCACATCCTGCAATCGAGGCTGCAAGCTAATGGCAAGCAAGCCTGGATGGATGTGAATAAAATTCCCCTCCATGATGGTAGCGGTCTAGTTGTGGGTCTGCTCGGGACAATGGAAGATGTGACCGCTCGGATTAAAGCCGCCGAAGCCCTGGCCAAAAGCGAGGCCAAATTCCGCTCCTTGATTCAAAACAGCTCCGACCTGATTACCATTTTAGAACCAGATGGTATCGTCCGCTACGCCAGCCCCTCCCTAGAAAAAATTACTGGTTTTAAGCCCGAAGATTTAATCGGCAAAAATGCCCTAGAAATCGTCCACCCAAAAGATAGTTTTCTTCTCACCAAAGGATTCGAGAACCTGGTCAGCAACCCCAGTCACTTGGTCAACATCGAGCTAAGGTGTCGTCAGCGAGATGGCTCTTGGTGTTGGCTAGAAGTCACCTGTAGCAACCTTTTGGCCGACCCCGCCGTATCTGGGATTGTGGTCAATTCCCGCGACATCACCGAGCGGAAGCGTGCTGAGTCGGTGCTGCGCGAATCAGCCCAAGCACTGCAAGAGCAAGCGCAGCAGCTAGAAGCCACCCTAGAAGAATTAAAACAGACCCAAACCCAGTTAATTCAGACTGAGAAAATGTCTTCTTTGGGGCTGCTGGTGGCGGGGGTAGCCCATGAAATTAACAATCCAGTTAACTTTATTCACGGGAATATATCTCATGCTAAACTTTACGTTCAAGACTTGCTAAAAATTCTGCATCTATATCAGGAAAAATATCCCGATCCTGGTACAGAGATTGCGGCGGTGGCAGAGGAAATGGAAATGGATTTCCTGATGACGGATTTGCCGAAACTGCTTAACTCGATGAAGTTGGGTTCTGAGCGCATTCAAGATATTGTCCTTAGCTTACGTAACTTCTCCCGTGTGGATGAGGGGGGGATGAAAGAGGCGGATATTCATCAAGGCATCGATGATACTGTGTTGATTTTGCAACACCGCCTGCGGGATGGGGGGAAGTCTGGTTCTGGTAAACCTCGGAAATTTGGCATTGAGTTAATTCGGGAGTATGGCAACTTGCCCAAGGTGGAGTGCAATATGGGGCAGCTCAATCAAGTGTTTATGAATATTTTGGCTAATGCCATTGATGCACTAGAAGAGGCAGCTTGCAAAGATTCCGAGGCAATGGCTCCTCAACCACAGATTCGCATTTGCACCGAGGTGCGAAATGCCCCCACTGGGGACATGGAAGGTGGACGGGGGGGAGCGGTGGTGATTCGCATCTCTGATAATGGTCCGGGGATGCCGGAGGAGGTGATTCACCGCCTGTTTGACCCATTTTTTACTACTAAACCGGTGGGAAAGGGTACGGGTTTGGGGTTGGCGATCAGCTATCAGATTGTGGTAGAAAAGCATAAGGGGAGCTTGGGGTGTGTTTCTGAACCGGGAAAGGGAACGGAATTCGCGATCGCGATTCCCCTCCGCCAGAATTAAATTTGCCAGCAGGGGGAGAATTCACAATTCCCCCCTGCTCCTATGCGGCTCTGGAATGATGCAGGGGAAGATTATAACATTTAATGGGGATTTTTATAATTAAATTTTTCTTAAAAAACAGCGGTAGTTATCCGCATGGGCAGCAGCTCGGCTTAATCTACCATCATCAACCAGCCACGTTTGACGGCGTGGAGCATCCGGTCGATCGCCGCGTATTCATCATCCCTGATGCTGTCAGCTAAAAAAGCCCGCCTCAAACTTTCCCTGTCTCGGCGGGTAATTTGGCCATTTGCCAGGGTGGTACAGAATATTTCTGCCACTGTGGGTCGGGGTTGGAGGGTTCGTTCCATAGTACCTCTAGGATGACTTGGAAAAAATAACACCACTAGCCTCATCATTTCATAAACTGCCAGGGATGTCATGTCCTTTGTCTCATCTTTACCGAATCTTTAACAAGGTCATTTGTCCTTTGAATTGATAATTGATAATTGATAATTATCAATTATCAATTATTAATTGTCACTAGACAAGTGACAAATGACAATTATACCTACCATTCCAGGCATTCTTCCTCTCCCAAACAGGGGTAGTAGTAGTAGAGGATGGCTTCTGCCCGGAGATTACCATCGCTATTGCCGATGATGATGTAACTATTTTCCCCCTTGCCGCGCCTTTCTAGGGAGTAGTAAGTGCCGCCATTCCAAAACTCGAAGTTTTCATTACTTTTGACCGTGAGGCTGCCTCGGCCATCTTTGCCATAGCCCATCCAGTACACAGGTCCGTTATTTTTGGTATCGTCAATGCAAATTTGCACCAGTAAATTGGTGCTTTCGGCAAATTCAAATAGTTTGGAGTTGCCGGGACAGGGGGCAAACATCAGGGAGCGATCGAGCCGATCGAGGACGCTCACCACAGTGGTTCTGCCTAGTTCCGGAAGGGGAGCCGCCAAGGCATAGTCGCGGTTGAGTTGCTTGGTTTGGGATATGACTGTGGCATCGGGCCCCCAGCCACCCTCCTGGGGGGAGACAGTCGTGCCCCGATCGGACAACCGGACCAACGCATCTGGTCTGTGTTTCGGGGCAACTAGGTCGATGCTAACGCCACGTCTGACGTTGTTCGGGTTTGTCACCACTGGCTCCGTCTGTGAGAAAACGGCTTTAGCGGGCTGCCGAGTTCCAGCAGCGAGAACCGGCAAACCGGTAAAGTGGAGAATCATGGGTAATGCCCAACCTAAAGCCGCAAATCGTTTCATTAAAAGTCTCCCGTAACACAAGCTGTTTAGGCAAGACGGCTGGGATGGTACTACTAGATTCGCCATCAGCCGCCTTTCCCATCTGAAAATATATATATTACATTAGTCCTTTGTCCAATGTCCTTTGTCCTTCGGTAGGGGCGATTCGCGAATCGCCCGTACAAGTGACATCATCTGGAAATGATATCCTAGGATTAAGGTTGATGGAGGTGGAATATGATACTGTCAACAGTCAAGTGGAGCCTAGAAGACTACCACCACATGATTAATACGGGTTTGCTGGACGATCGACCCGTGGAGTTGCTAGCAGGAGAAATAGTCGAAATGTCCCCAGAAGACCCAGCCCATGCGTTTTTCAGTTCAGAAGCTGGCAATTATCTGAACCGGTTGCTGGGCGATCGGGCTCTGGTGAGTCAAGCCAAACCCATTACCCTTCCCAACCGCTCTGAACCAGAACCAGATATCGCCATTGTCCAACCCCGGGGACGGGAGTATCTCAATCACCATCCTTACCCCGAAAATATCTACTGGGTGATGGAATACTCTAATACCAGTTTAGACAAAGATGCCACAGTAAAATATCATATTTATGCTGAGGCGGGTATCCCCGAATATTGGCTAGTGAATCTGCGCACAGAGGAATTAATTGTGTATCGTCATCCCAATGGTCGCGAGTATGGAACCAAGATAACTTTAACAGATGGTAACATTTCTCCCCTCGCATTTCCTGATGTGACGATTCCCGTAGCTGCGATTATTTCTGCTTGATTTTTTGGTGATTTGTCCTTTGAATCGTGACATACAAATAACCAGGGACAAATGACATAAATTTATCCCCGCAGAGCTTTAACAAATTCTTTCTTAGCCGCTGTGAGGGAAGGCATCATCAGACACCGCTGGAATAATTCTAAATCTAAATCGGGCAATAATGTACTGCGGGAAACTTGCTCGTATCCCTCACCGCTCCAATGATAAACCACCAGTTGGTTATTTTCCCAAAACCAAACCTCGGTGATTTGCAGGCGTTGGTATTTAGCCAGTTTATCGATACCGCCGCTGGTAATGGCGACTTCTACAGCTAAGTCGGGATGTGCTTTCTCTGACCCAATATAATAAGACTCGTCTGGCTCAAAGGAAACGGCTTGGTTTTCGTCTTGGCGGGTGGCACTTCCCACGGGGATAAACTCGATGTCTTTTTCAAACAAGTAGAGTTCGATTAAAATTGCGATAAATTTTTTAAGCAGTTCGTGGCGTTCGCTCAGAGTCATAATTTCCACCCATCCATCTATATATGATATTCTCAGTCCCGGCATTTCTGCTATAATGGTTTCCAGGGTTTGGAATTGCTGCCAAGTTAGTGAGATGGGGAAAACTAATTTTTGGTCATTATCTGTGTTTGGGATGATTTTTTGGGCAAGGGTGGCGGTCATGGGGTTATGCCTCCAAGATGGTGGTTTCTCTCTTATTATAAGAGTTTATCAAAAAATTGTTTGGTTTGTAGTTGGGCTTTAGCCCTCCGGGGTTGTGGTTTTGGCTTCAGCCCTCCGGAAGGGCTAAAGCCCAACTACAAACTTAAGAAATCGGGCTAATGTCAACCCATTAAACGCCAGTTTCGCTGAGTTTCCAAGCAACATTATCCCGCTTCACGGTACTGCGCAACATCACTTTAACATCCCGCTGGCGCCACCAGTGACGTTGCTGATAGAATAGAGGCGCATCCAATTTGGTGTGGGGACAGGTGGGGAAGGATAGGGACAAACTATTTCCCCCAAATCTCCCCGGTTTGGGAGTAAAATAGGGATGCTAGCGCCAACTTGGCTCGCAGTTGCACACTCAAGAGGAGAAAGAAAATGCTAAAAACGGTGGAGGGTATCTACCGGGATGGAAAAGTTGAGTTACTAGAAAAACCTGGGGATGTGGAAGAAGCGCGAGTTATCGTGACGTTTATGCCAACCACATCAGGCGTGGTCAACTTGCCATCTCGGGGTATTGACCAGGAGCAAGCGGCAAACCTGCGCGATCGTCTGGGAAGGTTTGCCCAAGATTGGGAGCGATCGGATATGGCCGCTTATGATGACCTATAATCGTGGAGATGTGGTACTGGTTCTGTTTCCTAACTCAGACCTACGGACCGCTAAACGCCGTCCGGGGTTGATTGTCCAGGCGGATAGCCTGGGAACTGGTTTAGGTCAGACTATTGTCGCAATGATTACCAGCAACTTAGAGCGTGCGGGACATCCAAGCCGGGTTTTGGTGAGCCTAGCCACACCAGAAGGTCAGCAAACTGGGCTGCTCTCAGATTCGGTGATTATGACAGATAATCTGGTCACATTACTGGGCGCAGAAATTGATAGAAAAATTGGTGTTTTGCCGGAAATGGAAACCGTAGATGCGGCTCTCAAGCATACATTAGGACTTAAACATCACCGCTGAACAGTTTTTCAAAACCGGCGTCATCGAGGGAACCGCGATGGGTGGGGAATTAAGGATTAGACCTCTCCTCCTACCTTTCCCATTCTCAGGGATGGGGAGGAGGAGAAGTCTAGATTCTACATATGGTAATTGTACTTGAGTAAGTGTATGAACACTACTCTTTCTCTTAGAATTGTACTACTGGTATTTTAGATATTGGTTCTGGAAAAGGTGCGTACACATGAACCGTAATCGATTGCAAATCATAATATTCATCTGGGGTTCGATTATCTCCAGTAAAAAGATTACCTCCGAGATTACCTCCGGTAAAACTATAAATAGGTTGAGTCACAAAACCGATCTGTAGCCAGTCTGTTGTGTTAAAAACTGATTCAGCTTTAACTTGTCCTTTTAACTTAATAATGCTGGTTTCAAAAAACTTGCCCTGATCGTTGTTAGGTGTCAATAAATTACGCAGCATTAACCAATCCCAGCCCTGGTGATATCCATAATTTTGTAAATCAAAAGGTTTTTTGTTCGGCTCATTAGATTTGAAGTTAATTTGTCCTCCAAAGTTACCTGTTCCTCCTGAGTTTCCTCCTGATGCTCCCAAAGAAAGTGTTCCTCCATCAAATACAATTGCAGAACTGCCCAATCGATCCTTGACTTCTAAAGTCCAATTTTGAGGATTTACCCAGTCACCATTTCTGACTCCAAGCCAAGAGATAAATGAGGGAAAAGCCTCAGTAGTCTTATTTCCATAGTTATCAGTATAGCCAAATGCTGTATAAGGCCATCTAGTACCCCACCAAGGTCTCGTGTTCTTCGTATCTATAGTTAACTCAAAATCAATAATCTCACCAGGAACTGGATCTCGATCATTCATATATAGTGAAATTCCTGTATTCCACTTGGCTAGTTCTTGATTGAATGAATTGTACATCACAGAATCATCTGTTTTAGCATCCATTTGCAATAAAATATCCCGATGGGCAAATTCTAGAACCATATCAATCCCATCAATTTTGACGGTTAAGTAATCATTCTCTAGTTTAAGCTGATTAATCTCATCATCACTCAACTGATTACCCCGCACCAGTTCAGAGAAAATCGCCCCTTCATCACCAGGAGCATCTACAGCATTAATCCGAGAATCTATGGAATGACCAATCTCTTCCAGGATAACGCTGGCAATATTTTCGGGATTATTTGCCTGTTGCCGCAGAAACTCTTGGGAAATATAAGCGGTGTTGGTCAGTGCATCAAAGGCTCCCTGGTTTCCAGCCAGTTCGTCAATTGTTGCCATCTTGATAGTTGGCAGAGATTTCGCATTAGCCAATTCTTGAATTAAGGATGTGGCTGCATCTATATTGACCCCTTCCCCAAATGCTGTGGTAATTTTGTTTGCAAAATCTGGATCGGTTAAAAAATCTTGCAGTTGGGTGATGGCACTTTGCACCCCTGCTGCTAATACTATGTTCAAATCTGGCGACATGGAAATGCGATTAGACGGACCACCCAACAGGAGGTTCCCTCCACCAAAACTTGCAGCTTGTGGAGTAGGCAAACCAGGGAGAGGGGGAAAACCAGGAAAGTCTGGTGGTCCTGGTTGTTCTGGCTCTGGAGAAGTTCCATCGTCAGGCGTTACTGGTTGCGGGTCAAGGGGATTTCCTGGAGGTATCTCGCGTGGCGGGGGCACTATCTGGCGACCTTCTCGCACACCATAATTAATCAGGTGGTCAAATAGTTGCTCGCCACCAGTCAACCCTGCTGCCCCTAAGTCTGGATTGACTGCACTGTAATAGTTTAAATCGACGTTGGCAGAGAAAAAGCGCTTCTCGTTGATGCCAAAAGCAGTTAAGTGGCTCAGTAAATCCCGGTATGTGGTCAACCCGGCTGCTGTTAGGTCTGGGTTGAATTCCTGGTAATAATTTAGGTCAACGTAAGGGGAGAAACTACGTCCTTCATCCACCCCGTAGGCAGCAAAGTGATTGAGCAACTGTTCGGGGGTGCTGAAACCGGCTGCGCCTAAATCTGGATAGAGACCAGCGTAGTAATTGGCATCAAATACTTGAGAAATTTCCATTTTGTTATAGCTCCCAATATCTTCAGAGTGGTAAGCATCTCAATTAGTAGCCTAGCGAGGTGGGCTAGGCGTTTGTCTAATGACTATTATTGGCCAAATCATCGCCAGAAAAGTAATACAAAAGTAATACGGAAGTAATCTAAAAGTTGCAAGTGCCAGCCGGTGAAGTTATGAAACGTTGACTTCGCGTCCTGTAATGGGGGTCCCCAATTCACGGTGAAAGTTCATTGATCCTATAAACCTTTGGGGTTGAGCCTCTCATATATGGTAGAATCTGGATACTAACAAGTTCAATCAAGCAGAGGGCCGCTGGCTGGTGACATCTCAGGTATCACTAGCTTGGTTGCAGACATAAGGCTGACAGCGAGGTGGGTCCCTTTTGAGTTCATTAAATTAATAATTACAGAACTGCAATGGCTTTAGAGGGAATGCCACCGATTACCGCTGATGACGCACTGGCGATTTTAGAGATGGTCCTGGATTGCGATCGCCTCACCACAGTCCAAGAAATCGTGTTTCGTCATGCTTGGCAAGGCAAATCCTATCAAGAAATGGCCAAAGTCACAGATTATGAATCTGATTACTTGAAAGACGTTGGCTCTAAACTCTGGAAAAAGCTCTCAAAAGCATTTGGAGAAAAAGTCAAAAAAGATAACTTACCCGCAGTTATAAAGCGATATTTAAAACAGCATACAATTACAGTTAATAAACATCACATTATTGAAATAAACTTAAGCGGTGCTACTATCAACGGAGAAAACATTAAGGGTAATAATACTTTAGGTCATTTTCAGGATGCCCGCTTTTATTTAAATCCAGCAGAAAGACTTGATTTTGATGAAAATACCAATTCAATTCCGGTATCTAACATTAAACAGCTTTCTAAACCAGACGAATCCTTAGATAGTTTGTCTATAATCGACCCTCAAGATAATAATTTACCATGCCGCTCTGATGCAGCGGTTCAAATAGCCAATACTCTAGATAAAGCCGGGATTGTATTTTCCCCAACCTACATAGTACGTGTCACTACATCAACAAGAAAGCACACCGTTGAATTTGATTTTTTGATATTCTATTATGGCCAGTTAGGAATTCTCCAGATTGAAGATGATATGCAGCCAAATATGCTAAAAAATAAAGAAATGCAAGAAACTGTTGCGGAGATACTCTCCCAAGGAATCAAAATTATCAGACATTACGACGCTAACTTATGCCGAGAACACCCTGAGCAAGTGGTCGCAGATTTTTTACAAATATTGATTAGAGGAGAAAATACTATCCCATAACCGTTAATCTCCATGATACTATGCTACTTTCGATTTATTGGCTCTGAATCGCTTTAACAAATTCTTTCTTAGCCGCTGTGAGGGAAGGCATCATCACACACCGCTGGAATAATTCTAAATCTAAATCGGGCAATAATGCACTGCGGGAAACTTGCTCGTATCCCTCACCGCTCCAATGATAAACCACCCGTTGGTTATTTTCCCAAAACCAAACCTCGGTGATTTGCAGGCGTTGGTATTTAGCCAGTTTATCGATACCGCCGCTGGTAATGGCGACTTCTACAGCTAAGTCAGGATGTGCTTTCTCTGACCCAATATAATAAGACTCGTCTGGCTCAAAGGAAACGGCTTGGTTTTCGTCTTGGCGGGTGGCACTTCCGGCGGGGATACACTCTATATCTTTTTCGCAGAAATAAAGTTCTAGCAAAAACCCAATAATTGTTTTAAGCAGTTCGTGGCGTTCGCTCAGAGTCATAATTTCTACCCATCCATCTATATATGATATTCTCAGTCCCGGCATTTCTGCTATAATGGTTTCCAGGGTTTGGAATTGCTGCCAAGTTAGTGAGATGGGGAAAACAAATTTTTGGTCATTATCTGTGTTTGGGATGATTTTTTGGGCAAGGGTGGCGGTCATGGGGTTATGCCTCCAAGATGGTGGGTTCTCTCTTATTATAAGATTTTATCAAAAAATTGTTTGGTTTGTAGTTGGGCTTTAGCCCTCCGGGTTCGTAGTTGGGCTTCAGCCCTCCGGGTTCGTAGTTGGGCTAAAGCCCAAGTACGAACTTAATCAAGAGGGCTAAAGCCCAACTACAAACTTAATCAAGAGGGCTAAAGCCCAACTACGAACTTAATCAAGAAGGCTGAAGCCATACTCTAAATCCAGGGTTTCTTCAGCCGTAAAAGGAGATTCCTCTGGGAAAACTGCCAGAGTTAGCCCAGTTTCTAGAGCCGCCTCTTGACGCGCATCCTGGTAACATTCGGTAAACACTTCTTGATAATATGGCTTTAAACTGGGGCTATCTGCCAAAGATTCGGCAATCCTTTTGCGATGTTCAAAAATTGTGTATTTCCAGCTATTTGACCGCTTTTCTGTCTGATAATTATATTTCAGCAACTGCATGAGCAGGACTCTAAGATTACTTTTTAAAGCAGTTTTCTCTCGTCGTCCCATGCTGTCTATTTCTTCTACTAAATTTTCTAAATCAACCATATTAAATTTACCCTCCCGGAGTAATTGAACCGTGGTCTCTATCCACAAATAAAAATCGTTGTTGTAAAGTTTTGTATCCATCATCTTGATTTATTTGACATGGACAGTTAAAATAGACTTAGGCAAGAGCTTGGCGAAACTCGGTCATCGCCTCTAGCTGGGAAGGCATCATCACACAACGCTGGAATAATTCTAAATCTAAATCGGGCAATAATGCACTGCGTGATACTTGCTCGTATCCCTCACCGCTCCAATGATAAACCACCAGTTGGTTATTTTCCCAAAACCAAACCTCGGTGATTTGCAGGCGTTGGTATTTAGCCAGTTTATCGATACCGCCGCTGGTAATGGCGACTTCTATGGCTAAGTCGGGATGTGCTTTCTCTGACCCGATATAATAAGATGCGTCTGGCTCAAAGGAAACGGCTTTAGCTTCATCTTGGCGGGTGGCGCTCCCTACGGGGATAAACTCTATCCGCTTGTGGAGAAAATACAATCCCAGTAAAAGGGTAATAATACTTTTGATGATTTCGTGTCGCTGGCTTATGGTCATAATTTCCACCCATCCATCTATATATGATATTCTCAGTCCCGGTATTTCTGATATTAGGGTTTCTAGGGTTTGGAATTGCGGCCAACTGAGTGGGGAGGGGAAAACTAATTTTTGCTCATTATCTGTGTTTGGGATGATTTTTTGGGCAAGGGTGGCGGTCATGGGGTTATGCCTCCTTGAGGTTTTTCTGTTATTATAAGAGTTGCTCAAAAAATTGTTTGGTTTGTAGTTGGGCTTTAGCCCTCCGGGTTTGTAGTTGGGCTTTAGCCCTCCGGGTTTGTAGTTGGGCTTTAGCCCTCCGGGTTTGTAGTAGGGCTTCAGCCCAAAAAAGGTTCGTAGTAGGGCTTTAGCCCTCCGGAAGGGCTGAAGCCCTACTACGAGCCTCCGGAAGGGCTAAAGCCCTACTACGAACTTAAGAAAGAGGGCTAAAGCCCTACTACGAACTTAAGAAAGAGGGCTAAAGCCCTACTACAAACTTAAGAACCAGATTGATTAATGGATGAGTTCGATCGCCCGTTTGGTGAGCGCGTCCGCCGTCAAACCATTAAACGCCATCAACTGACCCGCACTGGCGGTAGTTTCGCCCCGCTTCCAGGCAAAAACATCCCGCTTGGCGTTACTGCGCAACATCACGGGTTCTAACATCCCGCTAGTACCACCAGTGACACCAATAAGCGCATCGCCGCCGAAGAGTTTTTCAAAACCGGCGTCATCGAGGAAACTGCCATCGGGTTCGGAGCAGGTATCCCACGCCACATCGGAGGGACGATATAGACGACGGGGACTGACCACGGAGACGATGCGGACGCCGATACCTTCGGTTTCCAAATAGGCGGCGGCTTCAAACACGGGGATGAGGGTCATATCCCCCACTACGGCAAATGTCACCATTTTATCCCCAGGCACTTCTTGGAGCAGAATAGCCCCATCTTGTAAGGCTTGGCGGGTTTGCTCAAAAGTGGTGCGGATGGGGAGGGGAGACTTACTGGCGGTGATGACAATGCCCTTGTTTTTGCTACTCAGCGCCCATTCATAACAGACTTGGATGCTGTTGGCGTCGGGGGGGAACAGGGGGAAAACGTTGCCATTGCGCATCATCGAGGCAAAGTAATTTTCGATTTCGGGACGCTGGTGTGTCCAGCCGTTGCGTCCCTGTTCTAAGGCGCCAGCGGTGTAAAGCGTCACGGTGGAAGGGGTGGGACGCCGCAGTTCTGCCATTGCTTGTGTGACAGTTTGCCAGATGGGCAAGCCGTTGATGGCAAATGATTCATAGGAACACCAGAGACTGCGGGCGCCAAACAGGGCCAAACCGGCGGCTAAACCGGCGCAAGCGTCCTCGCTGAGGGGTTCGTAAACTTGGCCGTTGGGGGTTTGGTTGTAGAGGGGGTCATCGGTGGGGTGGATGATTTTTAGGGCTTGGTTGATGTTGGCAATGCCCGAGGCTTCGTTCCCGTCGGCGTTGGTGACGAGAAATTTATGGTCTTTTTGGCCCACATGACCGACGATGCGACCCATTGCGGTGGTGGAGACTTTGGGCTCGCCGCCTACGGGGTATTCTTCTAGGGGTAGGTCTCCCAGTTTGGGCAGGGGGAGCTGGAATTCGGTAACGACGGTTTTGGAGGCAGGACCGCCGCCTGCGCGTTCCCAGTTGGTGCGGACGAGCTGCCATGCGTCGGGGTGCAGAGCGCGCTCTTTGAGGGCGTTGGCGATGTGGGGTTGGTCGAGGGTGTCGCCGGGATAGAGGTTGTGGGACTTGGCACCGCGTTTATGGACGCCTGCGCCTTTTAGTTGTTTGACTATTAGGACGGTCAGCTTACCGCCGAGGGCGGCTTTGGCGGCTTTGTCGGTGGCTTCCAGGACGGCTTGGGTGAATTTGAGGCGCTGCTGGAAGGAGAAGGCGGTACTATCGATGTATTCTCCGGGTTGGTTTTGGTCGTCGAAGTCTTTGGCGTCAATGAGGATGACTTCGGCGAAGCCGTTCCCGCGCCAGTAGTTAATCATTTCGCTGTTGGTTTTGGTGGACACCATGCTGTGGTGTTCTTGGCTGTAGCCGTTCCAAACCAGGATGGGGAGGAAGTTGGTGGCTTTGGGATAGGCGGTGTGGAAGTGAGCGATGCTGCTCATAATGTAGGGTTCGCCTAAACCACCGTCGCCGATCGTCACGGGGAAGAGGATACCGGGATGGAGGAGGGCGCCCGTCATGGCGAAGTGTTGGCCTTGACCGAGGGGACCGGCGGGGCCGAGGAGTCCGGGGATGTAGCCGGAAAGGTGGCCCAGAAGTCCGTGCATTTCCCGGTAGCGATCGCGCATTTCTTGCACGGTGCTGATGCCCATGTCTTCCAGGGAGCGATCGAGGAATACGTTGCTATAGAAGCCGGGAGCGTGGTGTCCTACTTCCGTGAGGATGTTTTTGTGACCGAGCATGACCAGTGCGGCGATCGCTTCGGCGATGCTGGCGAAACCGCCAGGGTGTCCCGAGGCTTTGCTACCAGTAATTTGGAGGGTGAGGTAGCGCAGCGCGTCTGCACCCAAGAGGGTTTGGAAAGCAGCGGCGGTGTCCTGCGGGTTGCTCACGGCTTTTTGCCCAGGGGCGATCGCCGCTTCCTTGCCGTAAGTCTCAAAACCGGGCAACAACTCCCCAAAATACTGAATTCCCTCACTAAACGCCGATATCGTCGTTGTGGCCATGCTGGGTATTTTCCTCAAACTTGCAATACTACACTATTTAACTCTCGTTTGGCCACTTTAACAATTCCTTTAGGACTTACGCAACATCTTTGTTGTTAAAGTTTATAACTTTTGCTTTTGGTAAGGATTAATTTTTCTTATTAGTCATTGGTCATTGGTCATTTGTCATTGGTGATTGGTTTCTGGAAACCCACGGGTAAAATTATGTTTGGTAGGGGCACGGCATCTTAAATCTCTCGGGTTGACGATAAATCTGAATCACGCCGTGCCCCCCACCACGGAAAGGATAGAAACCGGGTTTCTGCGACAATTTTGGGTTTTTCACCGAGACTTGGTTAAGAAACCCGGTTTCTGGATTTACCCCAAAAAATCCCAGATAATTTTCAAAATTTAGTTGCCATTTTTTCCAAGAGCAATTATAATATAAATATCGGCATAAAGCGAGAGGTAACATATGGCCGCTAAAGTCAAAAAAGCGACTCCAGCATCATCTCCCAAATCCGCCAGCAGTGACTCGATTAAGTTTACTTTGTATAACTTTGCTGGGCAACCCAAAAGCTACTACCGTGTCGATAAAAAAAATCTGGAACGAGAACCGGAAGAGAACGCCAAACAAGCCGTAGCCCACAGCATTATTATCATCGATCGCTCCGGCTCTATGTACTACGATATCGAAGACCTGAAAGAAACCCTGCTCAAAATCTTAACCCTAGACGAATACAGCAACTACCAGCTACTCGTCACCCTCATTTCCTACTCATCTCGCGGCGATGTTATTTGTCACTTCCAGCGCATTCCCATCAGCGAAGTGATGCAGCCAAACTCATTTTATCAGCAACAAATCAAACAAATCGAATCTACTGGCGCCACCTGCATATCCCAAAGCATGAAACTGGCGCTATCTCTCATCCAAGCCGATGAGCTAACCGCCATCACTTTGCATACCGACGGATATGCCAATGACCCCAGTTCCCAAGCGGAAATAAAAGAACTCGATCGGCTCACCGAAGAACTCACCGGCTACAACGCCTTTTTAAATACGATCGCCTACAGCAGCGCCGACTTTCGCCTCCTTGCCAAACTCGCCAACACCGCCTCCGGTTCCTGCCTCAAAGCAGGCAACGTCAAACAAGTTTACGACGCTCTCTATAGCACCTCCAAACTCCTCTGCGGCTTAGTAGCTTCTGCCATAGAAGAAACCCTCATCAAAGAATACGACTATCAAGTATTTGTGTCCCACAGCGCCCAAAAAATCAACGGCGCAGCAGGCACCATCAAAATCATCGGACTAAAACCCGAAGATGACGGCATCTTTTACAAATACCAAAAAATCACCAAACAAGAATACGACCAACTGGACATCCCCCCCAGCCAAACCCACCCAGCAGTATTCGCCTTTGCCAAAGCCAACCTCGCCGATGGCAACCTTAATACTGCCAAATACGCCTTAGCCAGCACCTTTGACGCCACCTTAACCGAAAAACACGCCAAAGCACTCACCAACGCCGAAATAGCCGAAATGGCTGTTGACTTAGAGCAAGCCATCTTCAACCCCGCCATCCTCAACAGCCACGAAATCTTAACCAGCGTCAAAGTCAGCGATAAAACCTCAGTTCTAGAACTCGTCAAAGTCCTAGAACAACACCGCAGCGGTATCATCATCAACCTGCCACATCTCAAAGAAAACTACCAGCGCAAAGGCATCAAACGCATTCCCGGTTCCCGCGACAAAGACGGCAACCTCCTCACACCCTGGCTGAAAACCGAATATATCGACGGCGATAAATACGTAAAAATGGGGACATTCTCCATCAACCAAAACACCGCCACCATTAATATGCTCATTACCCGCAAAGTCAAGCTGGTAAAAGTAGAAGATGGCGAGCAAATTTGCGAAGTGGGAGGAATCCTAGTTAGTGAATTAGAATCATTCAATAACTATACCATAGTCAGCGACGGCGAAATCAACATCAAATCCCTAAAAGTCAAAATCAACAACGGCCCCGCCTTCGACGCACTTAAATCCCTAGGTGTGTTAGAACAAGACGGACAAACCGCCGGAGCATTTGACTGCCGCCGCGAATACGATATCCGCCTCGATAACCTGCCTGTATCGCCATTTACTGCCCATTATGGTAGCATCAATGGCACATTTGACGAGCTGGCACAGATGAAAATCCTCTCCAGCATTATCAGCGCCCATCTGAAAGAAGAATCAGATGTTTATGCACCAGAACAAATAGAAGAGCTGAAACTCCACTATTTATCTAAAAACCTGTACATCAACTTTCCCACCACCACGGAATACACCGACTTACACGAGGCCATTAATAAAGGCACAGTTGATTCCCGCGTCAGCTACAAAATCGATATCGGGAATAAAGATATCCTGAATTTGAGCAAGCTGCATTCGGCGAATAAATTCCTAGACCGGCTGTATGAAGTCGTGGCTAAAGACAGCGGCGAAGTGCTAGAAAAACCCAGTTTTGAGCTGACTTGGGAAAAAAATCTCACTTTCAGCCATAAAAAACTGTCATCCCGGACAAAAATCACCCCTGTAGATGATTTGATGAAACGGATATTTGACAATTTTCTGGGTTTAGAGGATAATGGCACTGTGGCGGCTATCCTCACGAAAGTGGGGGCAGACAGTCTGGCGCGGTTGTTGGCAGAAAAAGCCAAAGGCAACCCAGTCACTCGCCCAGAGTTTGTCACTGCATTAGTCGCCGCCAAGGGGCAAATAGACGCCCACGCCGAGCAGATTTATCGGGATAATATTTCGCCCTTAGTGTTTTACATCGGTTCTACGGGTTTATTACCCGATGAAATGGACGCCAAGGCGCAAAGTGCCGATGAACTCAGCTCTAAATATCCCACTTTGAAGTTTTCCAAGGATGAGCAAGAGGGGATGTTTTTTGAGGTAGGGGATACCATTATCAGTGTGTATGCCAAGAATGAGTATTTCTCACGGTAAATTGTAATCAGGTTGGTTCGTAGTTCGTAGGGTGGGCAGTGCCAAAACTCTACTGCCTATTAAGAGGTGATTCTGTAAGGCACTGCCCACCCTAATATAGCTATGTAGGGGCGAAGCATCCCGGCGTTGACGTTATCGGTTTCACCCAAATATTAATGGCGGGATGCTTCGCCCCAACCACATCACGTCAGTCTAAAAAGATTATAAAGAGTTTACCGTTTGTCCCACCCAAATGGTAGCTTATAAAGCAAATATTTTCTCCCTAGCGGCTGATTAAATACCCAGTATTTATACTCAAAACCATGCGATATCCCTGGTTGCCTCTACTCTCCCAAACCCTGAGCCTCTGCCTCACCTTAGTCCTTGCCCCCAGTAGCATCGCCGCCATCACCAGTGAGAGCGCAAAATCCCAGCTTTTCCCATTAGGAGAAATCGCCCAAAATAGTAGCAACTCAGAAACAGATAGACTGTTGCAAGAAGGACTGCAACTCTATCGACAAGGAACCGCAGAATCATTACGAGCAGCTTTAGAAAAGTGGTCAGCCGCCCGCCAACTCTATCAGGCCGCCGGGGATACAGCAGGCGAAGCAGTTATGCTGCTTGGTATGGGCAGAATTAATGATGACCTGGGAGACAAGCAACTTGCCCTATCCTACCTCAACCAAGCCTTACCCCTGTTCAGGCAAGTGGGGGATAAGGGGGGGGAAGCCACTACTCTCACCAATATTGGCGCAGTTTACTCCGACCTCGGAGACAAGCAACTTGCCCTAGATTACTACAACCAAGCCTTACCCCTGTATCGGCAAGTGGGGGATAAGGGGGGGGAAGCCACTACTGTCAACAATATTGGCGCAGTTTACGACGCCCTCGGAGACAAGCAACTTGCCCTAGATTACTACAACCAAGCCTTACCCCTGTATCAGCAAGTGGGGGATAAGGGGGGGGAAGCCACTACTGTCAACAATATTGGCGCAGTTTACGACGCCCTCGGAGACAAGCAACTTGCCCTAGATTACTACAACCAAGCCTTACCCCTGTATAGGCAAGTGGGGGATAAGCAGGGGGAAGCCACTACTCTCACCGGTATTGGCAAAGTTTACTCCGACCTCGGAGACAAGCAACAGGCACTATCCTACTTCAACCAAGCCTTACCCCTGTATAGGCAAGTGGGGGATAAGCGGGGGGAAGCCACTACTCTCAACAATATTGGCGCAGTTTACGACGCCCTCGGAGACAAGCAACAGGCACTATCCTACTACAACCAAGCCTTACCCCTGTCAAGACAAGTGGGGGATAAGGGGGGGGAAGCCTATACTCTCAACAATATTGGCGCAGTTTATGACGCCCTCGGAGACAAGCAACAGGCACTATCCTACTACAATCAAGCCTTACCCCTGAGAAAGCAAGTGGGGGATAAGGGGGGAGAAGCTACTACTCTCAACAATATTGGCGCAGTTTACGACGCCCTCGGAGACAAGCAACAGGCTCTATCCTACTACAACCAAGCCTTACCCCTGAGAAGGCAAGTGGGGGATCAGGGGGGAGAAGCTGCTACTCTCGGCAATATTGGCGGGGTTTACTCCGACCTGGGAGACAAGCAACAGGCTCTATCCTACTACAACCAAACCTTACCCCTGTTGAGGCAAGTGGGGGATAAGGGGGGGGAAGCCACTACTCTCACCAATATTGGCGGGGTTTACTCCGACCTGGGAGACAAGCAACAGGCTCTATCCTACTACAACCAAGCCTTACCCCTGATACGACAAGTGGGGGATAAGCGGGGGGAAGCCACTACTCTCAACAATATTGGCGCAGTTTACAACGCCCTCGGAGACAAGCAAACCGCCCTATCCTACTACAACCAAGCCTTACCCTTGTTGAGACAAGTGGGGGATAAGCGGGGGGGAGCCAGAACTCTCAGCAATATTGGCGCAGTTTACGACGCCCTGGGAGACAAGCAACAGGCACTATCCTACTACAACCAAGCCTTACCCCTGATACGACAAGTGGGGGATAAGCAGGGGGAAGCTAATACACTGAGAAATCTCGCTTCGGTACAACGCGACCAGCAGCAACTAGATGCAGCCCTCACTAATATTGAAGCCGCCATTACCATTATCGAAGACCTACGCACCAAAATCATCAGCCCCGAATTGCGTCAATCCTATTTTGCCCAACAGCAGAGTTATTACCAATTCTACATTGACCTGTTGATGCAGTTACATCAGCAACAACCAGATAAAGGATATGATATCAAAGCCTTCAACGCCTCGGAAAGGTCACGGGCTCGTACCCTCCTAGAACTGCTCACCGAAGCCAACGCCGATATCCGTAGCGGAGCTGACCCCCAACTTTTAGAACAAGAACGCAACATCGAACAACAACTCAACGCCCTAGAAGTCAGACGCATCGAACTATCCAACCGCCCCAACTCCCAACCGGAAATCGCACAATTAAAACAGCAAGAAGCCAACCTAATGCAACAACGGCGAGACCTAGCCAACCAAATTCGTGCCACTTCCCCCAAATACGCCGCCCTCAAATACCCCCAACCCCTCACCTTAGCCCAAGTGCAGCAGCAAGTATTAGATGAAAACACCATTTTGCTGCAATATTCCCTAGGTTATGACCGCAGTTATTTATGGGCTGTCACCAAAAATGGCTTCACCACCCATATTCTCCCCAAAGAACAAGATATCATCACTGCCGTTACACAATTTCGCGATATCATCCTCGACCCCCCCAGACCAGGAGAGGAAAAAACCATCCCCCCGCAGCTCATCTCCCAGGCTCAACAACTCAGCCAAATGCTCCTCGGCCCTGTGGCCAATCAATTGGCAGATAAACGCCTGTTAGTCGCCCCCGATGGGGTATTATTTACCTTACCATTTGCCGCCTTAAATCTGCCCAATCACTCAGAATATGCTCCCCTCATCTCCCAATATGAAATCATCACCGCCACCTCCTCATCCACAGTGGCCATATCCCGCCAAGAACTAGCCGGACGCCCCCCCGCTCCCCGCACTTTAGCCGTTATCGCCGACCCAGTATTTAGCGCCGATGACGAGCGAATTACCGGGAAAAAAACCAATTCATCAGCCAGTAATAGTATTGGTAGTTTACCCCGTGCTTTAGAGCGTTCTTTAGCGGATTTCAACCGCAATAATATTCAACGTTTACCAGGCAGTCGCCGGGAAGGGGAGCAGATTTTGGCCTTAGTTCCCGCCAACCAAAGCACCCAAGCCTTTGATTTTGATGCCAGTAAAGAAACCGCCAACAAACCCGACCTCAGTCAATACCGCTTTATCCATTTAGCTACACATGGATTTGTTAATACAAAAGAGCCAGAGTTATCGGGGATAATTTTATCATTAGTGGATAAAACTGGACAACCAGATAACGGTTATCTGCGGCTCAATGATATTTTTAACATGAATTTGCCCGCCGAGTTAGTGGTGTTGTCCGCTTGTGAAACCGGACTGGGACAAGAAGTGAAAGGCGAGGGTTTAGTCGGGTTAACTCGCGGGTTAATGTATGCAGGAGCCAGGGGAGTAGTGGTGAGTTTGTGGAAAGTAAATGATGAGGCTACCGCCGAGTTGATGGTCAAATTTTACCAGCAAATGTTCTCCCAAAATATCACGGCTCCGGTAGCATTGAGAACCGCCCAAGTGCAGATGTGGCAAAAATGGCAACATCCCCGTTATTGGGCCGCCTTTACGATTCAGGGGGAATGGCGTTAGAATGTGGCAGCAGGGGTGTTGTCACTATGTAGGGGCGAAGCATCCCGGCGTTGACCCTGCCTTGCTCATTGCGCAATTAGGAACTAGGGAAAAATTCAGATGAATAAAAAACTGATAACTCTGTTTTTTGCGTCTTTATTAGGTCTGTTGCTATTTGGTAATTGGTCATTGTTTGCAGGGCAATCTTCTGGGGTGGCGGTGGCGCAGTTTCCCGCTGATGTGCGTCCCGCTGCGACTAATGTGGCGATGCAATCTGCCCCTTATATCCCCGAAAACCTGGCCCAGTCTGACGACCCCTTCGACCCCGGAGATAGGGCGATTATTGGTGAGGATAATCGGATTGAAATGCGCAGCAGAAGATATCCTTGGACGACTGTAGGTCGTTTGGAAATTATTAATGAGGATGGGGAAATTTTGGGACATTGTACGGGGACGCTGATTGCTGAAGATATTGTCATCACTAATGCTCATTGTGTGGTTAGCATCCAGGATAATCGGCTCACGCCCCCAGAGCGGTTACAATTTCAACCGAATCTAATTAATGGGATTGCTGATGATGTGGCGAGGGGAGAAAAATACATTTATGGTACTGATTTTCCTAATTATATGCCCACGAGCATCGGTGATGACTGGGCTTTGGTAAAAATTGATAAGCATTTGGGGGATAAATACGGTTTTTTAGGGTGGACTAACAAAGTGGATTTTGCTAATTCTGATATTCGCAATGCCACGGCTGGGAAAATGTTTTTAGCGGGCTATGCGGCTGATTTTCCCAAATCTAATCCGGGAGCTACGGCTGGGGTAAATACAGGATGCAGCGTGGTGGATGTGGATAGTTATGGTCGGTTGCTGCATGATTGCGATACTAATCCTGGGGCTTCGGGCTCAGCAATTTTTGGGAAGTTCGATGAGGGGTATTATATTTTGGGGGTTCATGCTGGAGCTGCTAGTGATGCAAATGGTAATCCGGTTAATTATGCGATGCAGGTATCGCGTTGGGCGGGGCAGGTTGCGGAAATGCAAAATTAGTCATTAGTCCTTTGTCCTTTGTACCCCAGAAACCGGGTTTCTTTGAAAAATCTCGGTATTTTCACCCATATTTGGTGAAGAAACCCGGTTTCTTCTCGTGATGCTTCGCCCCGACGATCGCATTACGAGGAGGGCTGAAGCCAGAACCACAACCTTGAGCAAGAGGGCTAAAGCCCAACTACGAACCGCCAGAAATCGGGCTAAAGCCCAACTACGAACCTAGGAAATGTGGTCAAATATGGTAACATTAAATAATCCTGCGGAAGGGCTAGTATATGACTGCCATTTTACCGACTAAAGAAAATACGGAAATCTTTTACCCGAGTGGAGACGGAACACCATTGGCGGAAACTTACGACCATGTATATGCAATCATCTCTACCGTAGAGGTGTTAAAACAATACCTGGAAGGGCGACAAGCGACGGTTTTGGCGAATCAGTTCCTCTATTACTCCCAAGGGTTTCCTAAATTGCGGGTTGCCCCAGATGTGATGGTGATTTTTGATGTGGCTCCGGGGGGGAGGGATAATTATAAAATCTGGGAGGAGGGGCAAGTTCCTGTGGTGATTTTTGAGATGACTTCACCAGGGACAGAAAACCAGGATAATTTTTTTAAAAAGGATTTGTATGCCCAGTTAGGGGTGAAAGAATACTGGTTATTTGACCCGAAAGGGGAGTGGATATCAGAGAAATTGCGGGGATATCGCCTGCGGGGGGAAATTTACGAACTAATTACCGACAGTCGCAGCGAACCGCTACAATTGCGGTTAGAGGTGGAGGCTAAATTGATTGGTTTTTATCGGGAGGATACGGGGGAAAAATTGCTGATTCCCGATGAGTTGGCGGCGGCGTTGCGGGAGCAAACTCTGGCGCGACAGGCGGCGGAGGAACGAGCTGCGGAAATGGAGGCTCTGTTAGCTCGCTATCGGGAACGTTTTGGCGAGTTACCGGAGTAAACGGAATAGAAACCATAAAGAAACCAGAAACCCGGTTTCTCAAAGAAACCGGGTTTCTCCTATATGACTAACTATGAATTCTGGGTTCGGGGTGGAGGGTGGCGAGGATATCGCTTTCTACGGTGGCTAGTTGTTGGAGTCTTTGGGTGACGGTTTCTGGGTCAAAATAGGTGGTGGCGAGTACCCAATAAATGCCGTAATGGCGGGCTTCTGATGCCATGAGGCTGCGGTAAAATTTGGCGAGTTCGGGTTCGGGACAGAATTCGCCGAGGAGTCCGAGGCGTTCGTGACTGCGGGCCTCGATGAGAGCGGAGATGAGGAGGGAGTCGAGGAGCCGATCGGGCTCTTGGGGGCGAATTTGGGCTTTGAGGGTGGCGGCGTAGGGGGGAGCGGAAAGGGGACCGAGGGGAATACCACGCCGTTCTAAGATTTGGTTGACTTGCTCGAAATGTTCTAGTTCTTCTTGGGCGATCGCCGTGAGCTGTCGCACTAACTTGCTATTGGAAGGATAGCGAAACATCAGGTTTAAAGCCACTCCGGCGGCTTTCCGCTCACAGTGGGAGTGGTCGAGCAAAATCGTGTCTAGATGAGATAACGCCATTTCCACCCACTGCGGCGAGGTGGGTTGCTGGAGAAATTTAATAGTTTGGGGTTTTGCAGCTACCACGGGTGATGACTCAGGGTATGGGGCGATCGCTAGTTTAGCAGTACATGAGAGAGCATCACCCCAGCTCAAAGTCCTGAGAGTCGCCACCAGGGGAGAAACATTAAGTTGAGACCCCAACAATTACACTTTACCTCTGTGTGGAGTTTCAGGTCAATGAACTTACTCAATCTGATTTCTCAGTCCCAGTTAATCAATTTACTGTTATCAGCAGCAGTAATTATCTTTCTGTGGGGGGGGTTGCGCTTATTTGCCCGCTTCCTCGCCAGTCGCCAACCCATGCAATGTCCTCGGTGTGGCAGTTCTATTCGCCGCAGTCGTCGCAGTCGCGGCGAGAAAATCCTCGGCTTTTTGTTTCCCGTTCGCCGTTACCAATGCAATCAATACGATTGCCGCTGGAGCGGTTTGCTCGTTATCCCTTTCCACTCCCACAAATCTCCAGCCGTTCCTCCTGTCCCCATCAACTTTTCTGAGCCAGATTCTCCCATCTCCAGTTCCCCAACTAATGAAGTCCAAGAAAGTGAATCATAGAAATATTTGGTATTTTTTGGGAAAATACGGCAACGGCCAGAATCAAATTCTGGCCGTTTTAGCAAAATTCCTCACTTGTACTGATGTCCGCTACCTGAATAACTATTTGCGCGCTCTCCGCCGAGTTTCTTCATGCCAATAAGCGGTGAGAATTTTAGGATTAGGCGGCCCTGATAGACATACCACCCGTAACCCGCGCAACACATCAATAAACTTGTAATAGGGCGTCCATTGCAAGATGCGATCGTTCAGGGTAAAAATCACTGCCCCTCGGCTGAATCCCTTTTCGCCGTATATCAGCGCCACTTTCATCATATCATTAGTAATGGCCCGTTGCTGCTGTCTCCTTTCTAAGTGATTCAGGTCTTTGCTGCGTTGTACCGCAATAATACTGCCAACTTTTTGCGTATTGGAATCCGTCTCTACTAGCTTGCTGATTTTTCTGTTGGCGTCCATATCTCACTTCCTCCCAAGTTGAACAATTGTTAGCTGTGATTGGTTGAAAAATCCCGATTGTCATGTAAATACAAAGAAAATGGTTAAGTTGGAAAACTATGCGCTAACGGTATTCGTTGCTACAAGCAACTGGGAAATCCGGTGCCGCGAGGGCGACTCTGCCGGTGGCTGGCTTCTGAGCCATATCTTTAATCTACAATTCCAATCAAATTTGTTTCGGAAATATTTACACAACAAAATATTTGCAATATTTCTTTACAAATTTTTACTGGCTGTAACTAGGCGTTGCAATTGTTAAATAAACTACAAGCAGATATTCAAGGCTAAATCGAAACCCAGCATAGAGCTAAATTCCTCTTGACCCCACTCTCATTGTTACTGCTATCCTAGCCAACGAAATCCCTGATGTGCCATTCTGGCCGTGCCAGTATCTTAACCGTCACAATTTCCTGACACCTGGAAACTGGCCCTGGTTCCGGAGAATCAGACGCGAGAATGGCGCGCCATCCGGTTCAAGGAGGGAATTAGCGCCAAACCAATGCACTCAGCTAAGCGGGGGGGGACAGCATTACCGATTTGCCACATGGCTTTTTTCATGGAACCTTGAAAAATAAAAGCATCGGGGAAAGTCTGCAATCTGGCCATCTCCCGAGCGCTCAGACAGCGGTTGAGGTGGGGGTGAATGTGAGTACCGCCGTGATTTTCCTTTACAGTCATGCTGGGTTTACCGGGATATTGGCGCTTAAAGGCATCGGCGTAGGTGCTGTAGAGGGACCCGCCGGGGGCAATTGTGGCTAAGCGCTGCATATACTCAGGGGAGTGGCGGGTCCACTGGTGGTTAATTTCGGGGATGGTGGTCCAGGGGGGCAAATCGCCGATCGCCCCTTCGATCGGCTGATATTCCTCTGGGGATAACTGCGGTTGGGGATATGGATTATCCAAACCAAAACGATTAGCGATAAAAATCGCCCGAGGACGAATTTGTGGCACCCCATACGCGGCGGCTTCCAAAATGGCGATCGAAACCCGGTCATAGCCGATCGCGGCGAAACCCTCCAAAATCGCCGCCTTCACCGCTCCTTGGCTCATGGTGAGAATTCCAGGCACATTTTCCATCACCACATACCAGGGGCGAATTTCTGCCACCACCCGCAGAAATTCCCGAAACAGCAGATTTCTGGGGTCTTCTGGGTCACGCTTTCCCGCCAGAGAAAAACCCTGACAAGGAGGACCGCCTACCACCAAGTGAATTGGCGGCGTCCCCACTTGCGCCAACCATTCTAAAGGATGAAATAGTTGGATATCACCATTAAAGTGATGACATTGGGGGAAATTTTTAATATGAGTAGCCGAAGCAATAGGATTAATTTCCACACTAGCCACTGGGTGCAATCCCCCTTGCAGTAAACCCAAGGTCATCCCCCCAGCACCGCAGAACAAATCGAGAAAATTGTAGGTAGAGGCGGCTACTGGTGGCTCACTGATATCAATATAGATTTTATAAGGGTCGCGGTCTGTAGTTTCCAGTGCCTGCTGAATCCGTTCATAGCGTCTCAGTTTCGGTGATGGCTGCTTTTTGCCTGTCTTTTGGTCGGGTGGTTCGGGAAACAATGATAGTTGCTGGGGATTCATCACAATTTAGCGATAACAACTTATTTTTCCTGGTTATATATATATCATATGACAATTATGGGCACAGCAATGCCGTGCCCATAATGGCTTGAAAACCCCAGTTTATCCGTTTCCCAGCCCTTTGGTGGCTGAGACCTTAGTCAAGTTTTAGGAAATCGCGATCGCCGCGACTTTTTCCGGTAATTTCAGCTCTGAGTAATGCGGGTCTAACCAGCAACGAGGCAAGGATTCTCCCGATGGAAAAATCATCTCTTGCTTAACATAAACCGCAGGTTCCTGCATCTCTTCTCCCGCATGAGAGCGCCCGACCACTTCCATCATGCAAGGGTCATACATATCCTCAATCGAGATAATTTCCACTAATTCTTTAGTGATTTTGTGTTTTAAAAACATACATTTACCCCCTAATGAGATAATGTTTTCTGGGAGATTACAGCCAATTTTTATCCCAGAATATCCCGCTCACTCTGGATTACTTCCTCCCACCCAGTTTTCTGCTGTGCCACCGAGGAAATCGTATAAATTGATCCTCTATACTTCAATCAATAGCACATTTTTGCCAAAAATAATATTAATTTAAAATTAAGAAAAAATGGATTGAGGAAGGAAGAAGAACCCGTCCGAGGGCAACCTTTGGGGGGCTAAAGCCAAAACCACAACCCTGAGCCGGGAGTCAAAAAATCCTGAGTCATCCAAATTACCCCTTTCTGGGATAGGTGCGGTAATTTAAAAAAGGAAACAACAGCACAAACAGAATTATGGAGCCAGATTCTTTACCAACAGAGGTGATAGTTACCCAACCCCGGAAATCTCTGGGCAAAGTCCAGCTAGATTGGCAGCCGCAACCGGGGCACTATTTAGATTTAGAAGGACAAACCTACACAGTTTTGGAGCGTCGCCACCGCTATCAGCTCCGGTCCGGTCGCTACCGGCTGGAAAAAATCGCTCTCTACGTCAAATCAGCGGAGCGACCCACCGAGCAGAGTTTGGTTGATGGGCGTTGGGTTTTAGGAGATGCTAATTGTGAGTTCAACGCTCGATCGGAACTAATTCGCTGTGCCGTGAATCCCTTGGGGCCTTGTGCGGAATGCCGCTTCGCCCCTTCAAGACGACTTGATTCTTAGGGGCGAAGCAACCCGGCGTTGTGTCTGGAGCTTGTAACTAATAAATCATAACCGGGTTGCTTCGCCCGTCAAGGCTTCAGCCTCATAGGGGTGGCAATAATGATTCTCCCACAGCCAAGCGGTTGCCATTGGCGAAGTCCCAGCCGGACTGAGGACGTTTACCAGCGAGCTGCACTTGTCGCAGTAGCAACAGTCCATCACCAGTTTGGATTATTGGTCCGAGACCCTTCGCGAGTTTCACCACTGCTCCGGGGGGAGAGTCGAAAACTGGCAACTCTTGTGCCAAAGCGAGAATTTCTGGGGGGAACTCTGGGGCGGTAGTAAATGCCCGATCGAGGGGTGCAGTGGCTAAAATCTTGAGAGATTGGCCGCGAAATCCAGCGACGCAGTTGGGGAAAAAGCCCCGGATGCGATCGTGCAGAGCCTTCGCCCCATCAGACCAATTGAGTAGATAATCCTGCTTTTGAATTAATGGGGCATAAGTTGCCCGATCGTGGGGTTGGGGGATAGGTTGAATCTCCCCCTTTCGGAGCCCAATTAAGGTTTCCACGAGCAAATCTGCCCCCAAATCAGCCAGAGTGTGGGCCACAGATTCGGCATCATCAAACAGACCGATCGGAATGCGACGCTCTAACAACATCGGGCCAGTATCCATCCCCACATCCATCTGCATCGTTGTGATTCCCGTTTCCGTCTCACCCCGACAGATGCACCACTGGATGGGGGCGGCCCCCCGATACTTCGGCAACAGAGAACCGTGGACATTCACACAACCCAGACTAGGCATCCCTAAGATTTCTGCAGACAAAATCTGGCCATAAGCCACCACCGCGAATATATCCGCTTGAGATTCTCTGAGGATTTGTAGAGTAGCGGCGTCTTTTTTCACCCGATCGGGCTGCCACACCGGCAAATTATGAGCCAAAGCCAACTGTTTCACCGGTGACGGCGTGAGCTGGTTGCCACGACCCCGCCGCTTATCCGGCTGCGTCACCACCCCCAAAACCTCAAAATCCCGGTGAGCCAAGAGCTTTGCCAAACTGGGCACGGCAAAATCCGGCGTGCCAAAAAAGATAACTTTCATTTAAAACCCTTTCCAGGGGCTGATTTCCACCACCCCTCTGGGAGTAAACACCACCCGGTATTCCGCCACCGGGACTTGCACCACAGCGCCATTATTGTCCGTAACCGCAGCAGAAGGCTGATGCAAAGTGCGTAGGGGCGTATCCCCCACATAATCGTAACCCGGTTGATTTTGCGCCTCGTAATCAACAAGCGTCCCATCCGCCGTCACCTTGACGCGGTAAACCAGCTCCCGTGGGAAACTGGCAGTTGGTTTCCAATTTTGAGTTAGTTTATCCCTGACCTTCCACAGCAAATTTTCCAACACTGCTGCATCAGTAATTTCTGGTGGTGGGCTGGGTTTCGCTGCGTAGCCCTTCCAGGGACTCACTTCTAGCGACCCCTTGGGTGTAAATACCACCCGGAACAGGCCGATCGACTCCGCTTTCACCGTGCCACCGCCAGGAGGAATATACAAAAGCTGTTTCAGAGGAGTTTGGTCAAGAGAAACTCTGGCCGCTTCACTTTGAGGTTTGTAACCCAAAATCGCACCATCTTGTCCCAAACCCACTTGGTAAACCAAATCTTCCCCAAAAGTGGGCTGCGTCTTCCAGGCTTGACCAATTTCGGTGAAAAGTTTCTGCTTGAGAGCTTCCAACTCCGTCGCATCAGTAATTTCTGGCACCGAAGCCAGCAAAGTTTCCAAATCAGCCGCAGTTTGTGCCTGCGGTGGCGGCGATGTGCCATCATTAGGCTTGCCCGCGCCACCAGGAGTTTCAGGAGGTGGTGATTCGGTTTTACTACTGCTATTCTGGGGTACAGCCTCCGTGGGGCGCTTGATTTCCGGCATTGGCATCCAGAAAAACGCGATCGCCGCCACAGCGAACCCAGAGACGCCCACCGCCAGAGGCACCACCTTACCCGCCGATGTGTGCTGGTGGCGCGAGTATTTCCGGGAAACCGGCTGCAACTGGAGCCGCATTTGGGGTAAAGTCCCCGCATCGGCCAAGAACTGATCCACCGCTTCCACCAAATCAAATAGCTGGGGTGTGGTCAATTCCACCTGCATCAGTGCCCCTGCCGAGGCACTGTGAGTATCAGCGGGTTTAACTACCAACCGATGCCGGTCTGGGGCGATTTTTTCCAACCTCACCCCCCCTGTAGCGTTGGTATCTGCTTCTGAGGATGGCACCCCGCTCAAAAATGCCTGGGCATATTTGCTAACTGCCATCACCAAGCTGTTGAGAAAATCCATGCCACCACTCAGGGGTTGCTCCAACCCGGCCACATAACACTCGACATTGACCAAATTGGACATTACCGGCGCTAGTCCTTGAGCCGCCGCCGCTGGGTCTTCCGGGAACCCCTCCAAAACTAACCGGAAATTAGGCAAGCTATACTGCCGTTGAATCGTCATTCAACTTCTCCATCAAACAAACTCATCCACAACCTTTGGATTCCCGCCGTTCCCGTACAGAATAGCAATTTGCTGAGCAACTCCAAAGCCAGCTCGTCCAGTTTCTCCTTACTATTGTAAGCTACTACCCCAGCTCGGCGCGGGTTCATCCGACTGCGGAAGTGTGCCCGGAATCGCTCCAGATACCTAGCTAATTGCAGGTGGTGTTCTACCGGGATGTTCTTGGCTTGGAGTTGTTGGTAGTCTAGCAGTAACTGGCGGATCGCGGCAGTCAACCGCCGCGTCAAGTAACAGGCGATCGCCACTAGGGCCTTGGCCTCCTCTAAACTCAAAGGCTGTCTTTGACTGTACCGCCGCAGGGGGTTAGTGCTGCGGATGCGCCACAGGACCACCCGATTTTTGATAATCCCCTGCAACCCCAGCTCCTTAGCAACGGCGAGAATATCTTCCGAGCCTCTGAGATTGAGGGCTTCGATCGCCAGTAAAATCAGGTCAATCTGCATCCGCGCCCGTTTGGGACAGCCATTCGTCCAATTTCCCGGCGGAGTAGGCATTTGCTCTAAAATCAGCGGGTTCGACGAGTCGGAGGGACTATTGGACGCTAAAGGGCTGATGATACCATTCATCAAAGCTCACTCCCTACTTGCTTAAACTGCACGCTACAACCATCCTTATTTTCCAGATTTTCCAGTACATAGTGCTATTGCCTTTATTTCAACTCCATAGCCTCCCCAATCAGCAATAATTTCTGATAGTCTCCTTCTCAAATAAGAATACCCGACTGGCCATATCGCCATCGCAGCTCCCGAGAGTTTTCTCGTGACACATCTGGGGAGGGTGGGAGACTCCGAGACGGGGATACGCTATCATAACGATGGCTGAGCGGCATCGGTCAGGTGGGGTCAGGTGTCGGATGAATCCCTGAGTCCCGGCTTTCCGGTAGAGAAACGAAACAAAGCAAAAATCAGCAAAACAAACCCAATATGGATGTTACAGGCGCGCCCCAAAATTTCCCCGAATCCCCCACAGGGGTGAAAAATCTCATTCGCGATCTTCCCGACTTTCCCAAACCCGGTATCATATTCCGGGATATTACCACCCTGTTGCGAGACCCCCAGGGATTGCGCACGGCGATCGACAGCATGGCCGAACAGTGTCATCCCCTGGCTCCTGACTGTATCGTAGGGATGGAGTCCCGAGGGTTCATTTTTGGCGTCCCCTTAGCTTACAAACTGGGGGTTGGTTTTATCCCCGCTCGCAAACCCGGAAAACTGCCTGCGGCTACTTACTCTGTTGAGTACGAGCTGGAGTATGGCACGGACCGGTTGGAAATCCATCGTGATGCCTTGCTCCCGGGACAGCGGGTCCTGATTGTGGATGACCTCATTGCCACCGGGGGCACTGCCGCCGCTACTGCTAAGCTGGTGGAGCTGTCCGGTGCAACTCTGGTGGGTTTCTGTTTTCTGGTGGAATTGTTGGGTTTGGAGGGACGCCAAAAACTGCCTCCGGTGCCGATTATGACGATCGTGCAGTATTAGCCGCTCTTCATCTTTGAGGAGATAATTGGCTGGTGGTTAACCCAAACCTCTGTTGATTTCCCTGATTCATCTTCATAAAAATGAAAAACCTCCTTCTGATGAATATTTTTAGATAAATGAAAATTGAAAAACTCTTTATAAAATCAAGAGTTTCATTATGATAATTATCAATTATCAATTATCAATTATCAATTATCAATTGAGCATGACTTTGAATCGAGTTGACAGATGGCAGCGGCGCCTGGTCGCTGCGCGGGATGCGGCGGGAGCTGCTCTGGCCAGTGAAATGACCCCATATATCCTCAAACGGCTGTTGCAGGCGTTGGTGACGCTGCTGCTGGCATCAGCTCTCAGTTTTGCCATCATTCAACTCGCCCCAGGGGATTATTTGGATAAATTGGCGGAAAACCCCCAAATCTCTAAGGAAACTTTGGCTCTGTACAAGGAAAGATTTGGTTTAGACAGGCCGGTCCTGGAGCAATACGCCCGATGGCTGTGGCAAATTATCACGAAAGGGGATTTCGGGGAAAGTTTCGCTAGCCAGCGACCGGTAGCAGATTTGCTGTGGGAACGGATCCCGAATACGGTGTTGCTGTCGATTTCGTCTTTGGTGGTGACTTGGGCGATCGCGATCCCCCTCGGTATTCTCAGCGCCGTCAACCAAAATCGCTGGCTGGATCGAGTGTTGCAAGCTTTAGGCTATGCGGGCCAGGGGTTTCCCAGCTTCATCACCGCCCTCCTCCTACTCTTCTTCGCTCAGAATACGGCGCCTCTATTCCCCGTGGGGGACATGACCAGTATCTATCACCAGGAGCTTTCCCCCTTCGGCAAAGTCGTAGATATCGCATGGCATATGATTTTGCCCACCATTGCTCTGAGCATTACCAGTTTCGCTGGGTTGCAACGGCTGACCCGGGGGCAACTGCTCGACGTGATGCGCCAAGACTATATCCAGACCGCCCGAGCCAAAGGGTTGCCAGAAAATCGCGTGATTTACGTTCACGCTTTGCGTAATGCGGTTAATCCCTTGATTACAATCTTGGGTTTTGAGTTTGCTAGCCTGTTAAGTGGCGCTTTCATCGCGGAAACCTTCTTCAACTGGCCGGGTTTGGGGCGGCTGATTTTGCAGGCGGTGCAGGACCAAGACCTCTATCTGGTGATGGGTAGTTTGATGATGGGGGCTGTAATGCTGATTGTGGGCAATCTCTTGGCTGATTTGCTCCTGAAGGTGGCAGACCCGCGCATCAAACTGAGCGATCGCGATTAGGCGTCGGTGCAGCCATCGAGATGAAAATGCAAATTTGTCCTTTGTCCTTTGTCATTTGTCATTTGTCATTTGACAACCACAAATTATGACTTGGTTTGAATGTTCCCTCTGTAGAGTCCCCCCATGTTTTCCCAAGTTTATTACCTTTTGCGATCGCGCCTTGATGGCAGCTATTTAGTAGCTCACCCGGACTCAAACTCTAATCATCCCCCAGTGTCCGATGTGGGCTACTTGCTGATGTTTCGAGAGCATTTTGATGCCCTAGCCTATCTCAACCAGCATGGCCCGAAAGTCAGCTCTGGCAACGCGGACTTCACCAGTCGCTTTGCCGTGGAGTCCATCCCCGGTTCCCAGCTCAAACCCTTAATTGACCGGTGGGGTTTTCAGGGCCTCGGTATCGTCGCCGACCCCATTTTACCCACCGTAGATTTTCTTACCCTTTCGTGATATTCCACATGGGGAAAACGCGGCTGGGGTCGAGAGTGACACCAGTTATATTTTTCTGGGCAAAAGCATAGTCTTTGTTTTGGAATAGCGGGATATAGGGTACTTCTTCGGCGATGAGGTCTTGAATTTGACCAAGGATGGCAGCGCGTTTTTCGGGGTTGAGTTCCTGACGCTGTTGGTCCAGGAGTTGATTGGCGGTGGGGTTGTAGTAAAATGAGCCTTGGGATTGACTGCCTCCTGATTGACAGCCGGTGGTGGGGTTGCCTTGGGCACAGGCGAGAAATGGATAGATGAAGTTGTCGGGGTCGTAAAAGTCGGGAACCCAGTTAAAGAGGAAGGTTTGGTAAACCCCTTTGTCGAGGTTGGCGGTGGCGGTGGTAAATTCGACGCTGTTTAACTGGAGTTGCAGAATACCGCCGAGTTGTTTCTCCGCGATCGCCTTCAGCGCACTAGCCACTAAACCGCGCACTGGGGAAGTAGAAGGATACCAGATTTCCAGCTTTAAAGGATTGCTTTGATTATACCCCGCTTCTGTCAACAGTTGTTTGGCCAAAGCCCCCCCTCCCTGCAAAGCGCTGCCATCCCCATAGCGTTCTTTAAATGTGGGTTTGTAAGCAGCAAAATTAGAAGGAATCAGGCTATAAAGCGGGTCAGATTGACCAGCTTGCACTCGTTCTATGAGTAAATTTCTATCGATAATCGCCGCCAGCGCCTGACGAACTTTCTGATTATCCAAAGGTGGTTTTTTCACATTCAGCACCCAATAGCTGACAAAGTTGCCATTAGTTTTCAGCACTTGCCAACCAGTTTGCGGTGCCATTTGCTCTAAACTTCTGATTTGGTCAGGGTCGAGAGTTTCATAAGCCACATCTACCGCCCCAGTGCGAAAAGCATTATACAGATTAACCGGGTTAGACAGCCGCTGAATATCTATCCCTTGATTTGCCGGTTTTTTCCCCCAGTAATTATCAAAAACGTCTAATTTAATCTTATCCGTGCCCAATTCTGCCAATTTATACGGTCCAGTGCCCACAAAAGTGTCAGGTTGGAATTTCCCGGCGCCGATTTGGTAATGTTGTGGGGAAACTGCACAGGCGCCGAAAAATGTCAAGAGGGAGGGAAAGGCGGCAAAGGGTTTTTTCAGCTTAATCGTCAATTCATATTCGGCGGTGGCGGCGGTTGAGGCGATAGTATCTGAGAGCAAAAATGACGGCTGACCGCTATTTTCCATAAACCGCTTCAGGGAAAAGGCCATTGCTTCGGCGTTAAATGGGGTGCCATCGTGGAAGGTGACACCAGAGCGGAGGGGAATAGTATAGGTAAGTCCATCGCTGCTCACGGTGGGTAAGGCGGCGGCGAGCTGGGGTTGCAGTTGGCGGGTATCGTCGGCGTAGGTGTAAAGCCGATCGGCCATATTCTCCAGCAACATCCCCGATGCCAAATCATAAGCATCCGCCGGGTCGAGGGTGCGGATTTTGGCCGTAGTGCCTATAGTAATGCGACTGGAGCCCACATCACCTCCCCCAGTTTGGGGTGTTTGAGGTGTTTGGGTTTTCGATCCACCGCAACTAACAGTTAAAAACAAGCAAATGCAGAATAAACCAATAAATTGACCTAAACGCTGCCATTTGTGATTTGTCATTTGAATTGATAATTGATAATTGATAATTGATAATTGATAATTATATAGTTGTTTCAATTAAGAATGAGAATAGTTTTTTGGTTAAACCCCTCACCTCTCCCAGGTGAGTGTGGGGAGTGTGGGGAGTGTGGGAAGTGTGGGGAGTGTGGGGAGTGTGGGAAGTGTGGGGAGTGTGGGGAGTGTGGGGAGTGTGGGGAGTGTGGGAAGTGTGGGGAGTGTGGGGAGTGTGGGGAGTAATCTTCCCCCTCTTCCCCCTCTTCCCCCTCTTCCCACCCCTCCCCCTCTTCCCCCTCTTCCCCCTCTTCCCACCCCTCCCCCTCTTCCCCATCTTCCCCGTCTTACTCCCTTTTCTCCCTTTTTGGTCGAAAGGGGTTGGGGGATAGAGGGCCAGTTCTCTGGCTTGTCTCATTGTTATTTGAATTGACTATAAACTATAAACTATCAATTATAAATTGTAAATTCTCAATTATAAATTGTCAATTATCAATTGTCAATTTTCAATTATTAATGATATAAATTAGCTAGCCATAAAGATGATAGCGGGAGTGGGAAGCTGATGCGAGTAATTGGGTTGATCAGCGGGACTTCAGTGGATGGTATCGATGCTGCCTTGGTGGAAATTACGGGCAGAGAATTGGATTTAAGGGTGGAATTACTGGCAGCGCACACCTACCCTTATCCCGATGGACTGCGAGAGCGGATTTTAGGACTGTGTGCTGGGGATGCCTTGTCAATGGCGGAACTGGCGAGCCTGGATGACGCGATCGCCGCCGCCTTCGCCGCCGCCGCCATCAGAATTCAAGCTGACCACGAAAACGCCGCACCGACAGGTCTGCACAGCATCCTAATTGGTTCCCACGGTCAAACGGTTTACCACCGACCCCCCGACACCACCACCAACCACCTCGGTTATAGCCTGCAACTGGGACGAGGATCCCTCATTGCCCACCTGACAAACATCACCACCGTGAGCAACTTTCGCGCCGCCGATATCGCCGCTGGTGGTCAAGGTGCCCCCCTCGTCCCAAAAGTCGATGTTTGTCTGCTTTCCCATCCCCAGCGTCATCGCTGCATCCAAAATCTTGGCGGTATCGGCAATGTTACTTATTTACCACCCAGCCATAGCCACCAAAAAATCCAAGGCTGGGATACTGGACCAGGTAACGCTTTGTTAGATTTAGCCTCCTACCACCTCAGCGACGGGATGCAAACCTACGACCAAGACGGCAGATGGGCTGCCACTGGTCAACCCTGCGCGCCATTAGTAGAACAATGGCTGCAACACCCATTTTTCCACCAACCACCCCCCAAATCTACCGGAAGAGAATTGTTTGGGGTGGAGTATTTCCAGCAATGTCTGATTGATGCTAGAGAATGGAATCTCAAAGATGCGGACTTATTAGCCACACTCACAGAATTCACTGTGGCTTCGATCGCTTTAGGATACAAGAAATTTTTGCCCGCCATGCCTGATGAGGTTTTGCTGTGCGGGGGAGGCAGTCGCAACCTCTACCTGCGATCGAGACTAGCCACCACCCTGCAACTGCCCGTAATGACCACTGATGAAGTGGGTTTAAACGGGGATTTCAAAGAAGCGATCGCCTTTGCCGTCCTGGCTTACTGGCGGCAACTAGGCATTCCCGGCAACCTCCCAGAATGCACAGGAGCCCGCCAAGCTATCCCCCTCGGTGACATCCACCCCAAAGGTTTGTAGGGGCGAAGCTACCACAAAAATCTATCGCTTTTAACTTTAAGAAACCGGGTTTCTCACCCAAACCCGGTTTCTGGGAGGATGCTTCGCCTGTACAGTTGGGTCCGCCATTCGACGAAACCCAACCGACAATGACCTAGGTGAGCGAAGCGATCGCCCGCTTGTACAGCAGCACCTTTCCCGTCAGCAAATCCCGCACCGTCACCAACAGCATCCGCCGATCGTCCACCTCAAAATAAACCCATACCCGGTCAATGCCCGGTTGTCCTGGCGGTTCTAAATAAGCCACACAAACCTGCTGCCGATGAGTTTCCAGAGAGCGGTATTCCTGCCGCGCATATAGACGAGAATTCGTCATCCGCCCTGCGGTATCAAAAGTCACCTCGGCTTCCGATAACTGCGCCAACTCGCCAATATCGAGGCGAATTTCCTGCTGACCATCCACCGCCGCTTGTAAAGTGAGGGGCGAAGGGCGATCGAGCGGGTACTTACAACCCCGTTCAAACAGCGTAAAATAGGAATAACTCTTAGACTGAGGTTCCCAGAGACGGATCGCATAACTGTGGTGTAAATAATCATCCAAACCCTGCAACTGGGTCAGGGCTAAAGCCCCGTGGGAAGCTGCCTCAAATACCTTATCCACCTTCACCCGCGAGCGGCCAAAATACGACACAACCAACTGCTGCACCGCCGGAATCAGACAGCTACCACCCACCATTATCACTTGTTCAATTTGATTTTTGCTAATCCCCTTATTCGCAGCAATTAAAATTACCTCATCTAGAGCTTGGCGCACCTGTTGCAGAAGCTGCCTTTCCTCAAGAATCTGCTCTAAACGAGCCCGTGTTAGTTGTAATTCCCCCGCCGGAAAATTATCATCATTACCCCAGCTTTCTTTCGCCACATGGGAGCGAGAAAGCTTCATTTTCAGCCTTTCCCCAACTGCCAATAAATTATGCCATACCCCCTCTTTCACCTCACCCCGGCTAGAACCTATTTGCTGTAAATAATCTTCCACAATCCAAGTATCAACATCAATACCCCCCACATAAGCATCAGACTTCGCCAACACCTCCGCTTGCACTTGCTTGAGATTGCTGTGACCAATTTCCTCAGCACGATAAGAAGTGCGAATCAAGCTGAGGTCGAGAGTGCCCCCGCCAAAATCCACCACCAACACCAGAGAGCCAACTCTTTGCACCGCATAGCCGAGAGCCGCTGCGGTAGATTCATCCACACAATGCACTTCTGACGCCCCAAATTGATTCATCCCAATTTCCCGAAACCAGTCGAGATAGCGCTCAAAAGCTCCCACTGGTACAGTAAAAATCAGTCTGGAAGAATCCACCCCAGAGGCACGCAGGCGCTCCCAGATGCCTTTGAGGAAGAGTTCTGACACCGATGCAGCCGTGTAGTTAGCCCCATCGATTTGGCGCGGTGGCGGTTGAAAATCTGCGGCTAATTCCCGTTTGAAACCCGTAAACAAGCGTTGGGGTTGAGCAAGACCCGATCCAGCAGAACGTACCTGGTTGCCCAGGAGTAGCTCACCCCCAACACCCACAAATACAAGGCTGGGGACCACTGGTACATCTCGGATTTCGCCGCTGAGTTTGGCAATTTTGAAGCGGCGGGATATGTCTCCAAGAGAGACGGTTTCCGGGAGATTGGTGTGGGGGTTGAGGATGGCGATCGTCGTGTTACTACTACCAAAATCAATGGCGAGGGTGGCGCCGAACCGCGAGGTCTGCGTAGCGTCCTGACGGTTCGTTCCGAGCGGTCGATCGGGCACGTTAGCCACCATATGGCTCATAACTTCGCTCAGCGGTCTTGTTTCCATCCTGCTCCCTAGTTCTCCTCCAAGGATTGTTGGGTGTTGCTTTCCAGGGTTTCTTCCTCTGAATAGTATTCCGGCAAAAGCGATCGGTGCGCCACCTCGCCTATCGCCTTTTCCATCCCCGCCGTAGTATCGATGCAGCTACCGCCTGTAGCACCAATTACCCGCTCCGTAATCTTGCCATCTTTGCCGATGAGATATTCAATCTTCTGGTACTCAGCCACCAAGTCCCTCCCTTCCGTCTAAGTGGTAATATGTCACTTGGTAGGGGCGAGAAAGCGAATCGCCCCTACTTACTTGTCATTTGGTAAGGGCACGGCGTCCTTGGCGATTTATCGTTTCGGCTCGATATTGATGAAGAACAGCCCCTACAGTCAAATGACCTTCGGACAAATGACCTTCGGACAAATGACCAGTTAAGTTATGCTATAACTATTTTACTAACGCCATTGCTAATTTAATGACGGATCACCCCCTCCCGCCGCCGCCCCCCTCACCCCCCTCACCCCCAGCCCCTCTCCCAGGTGGGGAGAAGGGAGACGGGGGTGATGCACGGAGCCTGATGGCGGATCCTCATACCGCCTTGGTGGCGCGATTAGATTTGATGGTGCGGGCGCGTTACCCCCTACTGTATTTGGTAGCCGCCGAAGAGCAGCCCGTAGAAGAAGTGCTGCATAAAGTGGCGGTTTTGTCAAGCCAGCCACGTCGGGTTTTGATATGGGATATTGCTCGCGGTTGGGATGACAACGGCGCCGCCAAGGGGTCAGTGATGACTGCCCTCAACCGAATTGCCACCGCTGAGCCAGCAGAGAATAACATCTTTGTGCTGCGGGATTTGCATCCCATCCTCCAAAACCCCCAAACCGACAAAAACGCCCCAGTGATTCGGGAATTACGCAATCTAGCGCGGGAACTGCGACGCCAAAAGCGCGCCACCGTCATCCTCACCAGTCACACCCTCGCCATCCCTTCGGAATTGAGCGAAGAAATTACCGCTCTTGATTTTCCCCTACCTGACCTGCGGGAAATCAACTACCTCATTTCTAATTTAGTCGCGCCATCACGGCTCAAAGTCACCGGTTTGGCGCGGGAGATGCTGGTCAAGGCTTGTCAGGGTCTCAGTCGTACCCGCATTCAGCGCGTGTTGGCATTGGCCCTGGCGGCAAAGCAGCAGGTGGATGAAACTGATATTGACAGGGTTTTAGAGGAAAAGCAACTCAGCATTCGTCAAACCGGGATTTTGGAATTCTTCACCGCCAAAGAATCTCTGAAAAATGTGGGAGGATTAGAAAACCTCAAGCAGTGGGTCAAGGTGCGTAGTAGCGCTTTTACGGAGGAAGCTCGCCGCTACGGGATTCCTAACCCCAAAGGCGTGCTGTTAGCGGGAATTCAAGGTACGGGTAAGTCCCTCTGCGCCAAGACGATCGCCCGGGAGTGGCGTTTGCCCCTCTTGCGTTTGGATACGGGCCGCCTGTTTGGCGGTATTGTGGGCGAGTCGGAATCTCGGGTGCGCCAGATGATCCAACTGGTGGAGGCAATTTCTCCTTGTGTCCTGTGGATTGATGAAATCGATAAGGCTTTTGGCAATATCACCAGCGGTAGAGATGGTGACTCAGGTACAGGGCGGCGGGTGTTCGGCACCCTCATTACCTGGATGCAGGAAAAAACCTGTCCCGTTTTCATCGTCGCCACGGCTAACAATGTGGGCATTTTGCCCGCTGAATTGCTCCGCAAAGGTCGCTTTGACGAAATTTTCTTTTTGAATCTGCCCACCGAAAAAGAACGGATGGAGATTTTTAAGGTTCACTTACGGCGATTGCGTCCTTCCCGGTTGCGGGATTTCGATCTACCTTTGCTGGGCAATCTCGCTCGAGATTTTAGCGGTGCTGAAATCGAGCAGGTCATCGTTGATGCGATGCACCGAGCCTTCGCTCAACGGCGGGATTTCACTACGGAGGATATCGTCATGGCGATGGAGGAAACCGTGCCTTTAGCCGCCATTGCCCAAGACCAAATTGCCGTTTTAAAACATTGGGCTGCTAAAAGTGGCGCCCGCACTGCCTCCCTCGATAACCGCTTGGTGGAGGAATTACAGCAATATGCCAACCAGAAAATCAAAAGTATAGAATTAGAATAAAATCATTTGTTCTTTGTCACTTGTACGGGCGATTCGCGAATCGCCCCTACCAAAGGACAAATGACAAATTACCAAGGACAAATGAGTAATCACGCATAATCCTAAATCCATCACTAAATCCTTATGTCTCATTTTACCACGATCAAAATTCAGATGAAAGATGGCCAGCTCCTCAAAGAAGTGCTGGAAGAATTAGGTTATCAAGTGGAATACAATGCCCGGGTGCGGGGTTATCAAAATAATACCACCGCAGCCGAGTACGTAATTAGGCAGGCCAACGGTTACGATTTGGGATTTCGCCGTAATGGTGAAAATTACGAACTGGTGGCAGATTTTTGGGGAGCGAAAATCAAGAAGGAAGAATTTATCAATCAGATTGCCCAAAGCTACGCCCGGAAAAACCTCCTGGCCACTGCAAGATTGCAAGGATTTGATATCGAAGAGGAGGAAACCTTGACAGACGGCACGGTGAGGGTAGTGGTAGGCAGGTGGGTGTAGATCCGCCTCTTTGTCCCTAACTCCGCCCCCTCCGGCATCTGAGTTCGACCCTAAATGCCTGACATTACCATGCTCTCCCTGATGAAAAAAGAGGAGGGATAATTGGTCTTTATGGGGTGGTTAATGAATCCTGCCTGCGGGATTGAAACAAACGATTGATTTCCATCCTAGCTAGCTTGGACATTCTCTGCCGATGGGTTATTGTTGGGTAATTCCAGGCAATAACCTGCACCATATACGGTTTTGATATAACGTGGATGGCGAGGATCTGGTTCGAGTTTGGTGCGCAAGTGTCTAACGTGGACACGAATGGTTTCAATGTCATCATCGGGGTCGTAACCCCAAACTTCTTTGAGAATTTCGCTCGGAGATACGGTTTGGCCATGTCTTTGTAACAAGCAGTGGAGGAGTTCAAACTCCAAGTGGGTCAGTTTGACGGTTTCACTGAACCAGATCGCCTCAAATCTCTCTGGCACTAAGGTGAGCGGTCCGTAGTTGAGAATCTCCGCATGTTTGGCGGCTTGGGGGATGCGATCGGTGCGTCGCAATAGGGCCCGCACCCGCGCCAGCATTTCCTCCACTTCAAATGGCTTGGTGAGATAGTCATCAGCTCCGGCGTTGAAACCTTCGACTTTATCCCCCGTTTGACTCAAGGCTGTCAGCATCAACACGGGAATATCTGCAGTGCGCTCATCTCGCCGCAGGCGTTGGCACACCGTAAACCCATCCACCCGAGGCAGCATCAGGTCGAGCATAATTAAATCGGGCATCAACTGCACGGCGAGGGCCTGCCCTTTGATGCCATCTTCTGCCTGCTGGACTTCATACCCAGCCATTTCCAGATTGACAGCCACTAATTCCGAGATTGCAGGGTCGTCATCAATGACGAGTATCCGAGGCATGGTTAAATATTTGTCACTACAGTTTACATTAAGGTTCTTTAAGAACCATTACGGGAATCTGAAGATTCCTGTACAGATTATAAGCAACAATTCTAAATTTTATATAAACATTGTTGCTTCCTGTAGGCTGGTCTTACGGCCTCCTCCCTCCAGTGCAATATCCCTGGTCCCTGGTTGGTCGTCACATCACAAGTGACAATTGACAATTGACAAACACCCCATCATCAGGGGTTCGGGGGCAAATCACTAGGGCGATTACAATTGAGCAACATCCTCGCTTCCCTCTCTGCCAGGATGAGGGGCTGCACTGGCAGCAGTCCTAACCACTTTTGTAGGGACGGGCGTAGGGGGGGACGGGGAGACGGGGAGACTCGGAGACGGGGAGACTCGGAGACGCGGAGACTCGGAGACTCGGAGACGCGGAGACGGGGAGACTCGGAGACTGGGAGACTCGGAGACGGGGGCAGCAAGATAAATTCTTTCAGGTGTTCCCAGGCGGGGCGGCGGTAGAACCCGCATAATGGCTCCCACCGGCCCTCTTTTTGGGGCACTAATGCCAGTATATTGGGCGGCAAACTGGGTAATTGGGACGCCCATTGCCGCAGAATCTCTGGCTGCAAGAGGGGTAAATCGCACCCCAAGAGCAATAACCACTCGGTATCGTCGCCCTGGCGGGATGCCAACATCAGAATCTTTTCCCAACCTTCGGCTAAGGCTAACAGCGGTCCTCTACCAGGGCGGGATTCCTCGATCCACCTACTGACGCTTGGCACTTTCTCGCGATAACGATCGGGCCACGGCGTCAACACCGATACATCCTCACAACATCCCCATGCCGATCGGCAGACTAATTCCAGCATCGGCAACCCATTCCATATGACTAGGGCTTTATCGGTTCCCATGCGGGAACTTTCACCCCCGGCGAGGACTAAGGCTTTTGTCATTGGTCATTTGATAATTGATAATTGATAATTGATAATTGATAATTGATAATTGATAATTATCAATTGCGGACAAAGGACAAGGGACAAGTGACAAGTGACAAGTGACTAATTACCAGTGACAAGTGGTAACACTGCTGTGAGTTCTCGGAGTTTCGCCGCCGCTTTGCCCGTGGTGAGGAGGGTTTCGGCGGTGGCGACGCCGGTTTGGATGTCGGGACAAAGACCGCATCGCCACAGGTAAAAACCGCCGTTCCAGATGGCGGATTGGATAAACTCCTTTTCTTCGGTTTTTCCTGCTAATACGGCGTGCATCTGTGCTACCAGTGATGATGTGGCGTCCATAGTGGTGTTAGAGAGGGGGACGTTTTGGCCAGCAAAACCGTATTCTCGGGGGTGGAGGTGCATTCGTTCAAATTTCCCATCATCTACTAAACCAATAATCACTGTGCGCTCTCGGGGTAAATCGCAGCTACCCTCTAATCCTTTAATTAGGGTAAAACTGTTGACACCGCGCCGACTGAGACAGTCGCGGAACATGTCTTCTGTGGGGGGATGGACGAAACCGGCGACTAGGTGGTAAGGGGGGGCGATCGGAGACCAAATCAGCTCCATTGTGGCGAGGGGTGGTCGTTTGCCGATTTGGTCTCGGTAGGTAACGAGGTTGAAGGCTAACTCAAATCGATCGGGTAGGTAGGCAAAGCCAATACCGGTGGTGGTTAAGACCTGTTGCAGCTCGCTCAGAGAAAGGCCCTGCCAATTAACTCCTAAACTCTGCCAAACATCGATGGTGGGGATGCCATATTTGGTGGGCATCCTGGTGCCCCCGTGCATGAGGACACTTTGACCGGCGGCGGCGAGGATCAGCGCCGTGATGGCGGTGAGGGGAGCGGTGCGCGATCGGCCATCGTAGGGACAACCAAAAACCACCACTGGACTGCTGGCATTAAGAGGGGGCAGTAACTGACAGTGGGTCTCACAAGCATCCAGCATTCCCGCCAATTCTTCCCCTGTGGGGCGCTTAATTCGGTGGGCGATGAGGAAAGCTCCTATTTGCGCTGGTGTCGCGACTTCTTGCAGCATCATCTCCATCGCTGATTTGGCTTCGGCGCGGGTCAGGTTCTCGCCGGTGTGAGGGCCGCTACCAATCTTTTTTAATAGTTCTCGAAAAGCATCGCTCATGCTGATTTTTTCTGTGGGATTCAATAAAAATAAGATGTTTGTCAATTGACAATTATCAATTATCAATTATCAATTATCAATTATCAATTATCAATTATTAGGAACTACCTAGAGCTACAGTGGTGCGGTTGCTGATGGCGACTCCTGGGGGCAATGATGCGGGCAAAATTAATTCCCGCACCAACTGGCAGAAATAGCTGATCGGCGGAATTTGCAGGCGATCGCGTGTGGTCACCATTGCCACTTCCCGCGTCCAGCGCTCCTCCCCTGGGAGCGTGGCCACTTGGCGCACTGCCAGGGTAGAATCTGAGTGCGCCTCTACCAGTGCTGAGGCGGGCAGCAGGGCAATCATCTCCCCCTGGCGCACCACCCCCCGAAAGGTTTCTGGAGTATTCAATTCTAAGACGATTCGCAAAGGTATGCCCTGTTTGAGGCAAACTTCCTGGACTAACCGCTGCATCCCATAGCCATCTTTAAATACTACGTGGGGATAACGCCCTAATTCTGACCGGGGAACGCGATCGGATTTTGCTAAAGGATGGCTAGCTCCCATTAAAACTGCTATTTCCTCTTCATATAGCACCTCTACCACCATTTCTGGTCCTGTGGTCAAAAACCGATTGTTCATCACGATCGCTACATCCACCAAGCCATCTTTGAGGACTTTTAATGCCCGATCGCTCCCCAAAGCCGTCACCCGCAGTTGCACATCAGGAAACTGCTGGCAAAACCGCTGTAGCACTGGCGGTAGGTAATAAGCACATACGGAATGAATCGCCGCTACACACAATTCTGGTTGTTTTCCCGCCAGTAAATCTCCTAACTCTTGTTGCGCCTTGTCCCACTCTTGGCAGATTTTCCGCGCATGGGGCAAAAACCGCTCCCCCCCTAAAGTTAGCTTCGCCTGCGCGCTTCTGTGAAATAGAGGCAACCCCAGCTCTGCTTCCAAACCTTGAATTTGCCGACTGATAGTGGATTGGGTGAATCCACACTGGCGGGCGGCTTGCTGAAAGCTCCCCGTTTCTGCGATCGCCAGAAAGGCTTGCAACTGCTCTAGGCGCATGGCGATGTAATTTAAATCACATTTTCTTATTCACCACCTTACCCGATTCCGTCCCTGGATAAGGGTGCCCGTTGATACAAAAATTCTCATCCTCCTGCCCCGATTCGAGGAGAGTTTTTACTCACGCTTTGATTTCCTTAAATTTACCGGCAACTATATTGTAAATTTTTCTATTTTTAACTTGACAAATTTGATTAAATGTGGATTTACGGAGATTAACCAGGGCAGCGGTAGGGGCGAAGTATCTGCGGATAGGGTAGCTGGTCAAACCACAGGATGTCGGCGGCGATCCTTCCCCCATGATCAATAACTATTGAGACCATAGCCTCGTAGGGTGGGCAGTGCCGCCCAAAGTCCTTGTCAATACCGAACAGCCTCATTATTGGCACTGCCCACTCTACCTCCCCAGAGTCCAGCTTGGCTTCTGGGTTCAATTACTCCCAACCTGTTTAGGGGATTTGTTGTGCTGTCGCCGGAGAAAAAGATGTTTCGATAAAGTGCGGGTGACAGGAAAACAGTGTATAACCGTCAATTCTGAGCAAAGAAATCACTTCTGGGGTCGAATCCACGACGCGGTAAGAGCGTCCGGTGCTAGAAATCAAAACCTCTCCAGTTTCAAATTTCCTCATAATTTTCAACCTTGATTGACTATTTGTGTGCTTTTTTTAAAATTTATTACTTTCACCGGTAGAATTTACCACATTTTTATTACAATGTCAATGTATTGCCACAAAACTTTATATTTTTGCACATAAGTTCATATAATTGGGGTAGGGGCGAAGCAAAAGCACCTCTCCCTTTCTGGTCGAGTCACCACCAGGCGTAGGAGGGTGGGCAGTACCTCCTAAAGTTCTTGTCAATACCGAACAGCCTAATTATTGGCACTGCCCACCCTACCTCCCCAGGGGGAAGGGCGAAGCAAAAGCATTCTAGGTGGAGACTCCGCCAATGACACTAATGCTTCCCCGGGATGTTGTCTTAATAGTTAGAAATTGACAATCTGCAATCAATAATTGCTAATTGTTGATGTTATGGTGCCTCCTAACCTAGGGATGAGGATCCGGGAGTGCCATCATCAAATAAAGTGCTGAGGCGATCGACTTCACTTTGGGCCACGTAAACGGGATTACCCGCCACAATACCGGTGACATTGCGAAAAGGTTTGCCGATGTGCATGCCGCGATGGTCAATGGTAAACTCGCGGATATCCTTATCGTGCATAGAACCACGCATTTTTAGGACTGTGAGACCTCGGCGCATTTCCCCGTACATTTCCACATAGCGTAGCAAAATAATCGAATCGGTAATCGTGGATATATGGGATTCAGTAATCGAAGTCCCACCCATTAACGAGGGAGTAGTAGAAGTAAATAAGCCGCCGATTTCTTGCTGCTTAATAAAAGAAGTCAAACCGATAATAAATTCGCGGAACCCCTTCATGCTCGATACTCTTTCCAAGGCCGAGAGGCTATCCACAGCCACGCGATTGGGGCGAAATGCCTCAATGGTTTCTTTCATTTTGATGAGGTGATTTTCCAAGCCGGTACTTTCCGGGTAGCGGCAGACCACCTTGAGCATGCCATCTTTTTCCATTTTCTCGAAATCAACCCCCCAACCGATGGCATTTCTATAGAGCTGTTCCCGGCTTTCTTCAAAAGCAAACAGCAGACAGCGCTCGTTATTTTTGACGCCACCCACCATAAATTCTGTGACCATTAAGGTTTTGCCGGTTCCCGTAGCGCCAGAGACCAAGATAATCGAATCCCGGAAAAATCCACCGCCGCACATGCGATCGAGTTCATCGCTACCAGAAGTGATGCGGATATTAGAAGAGCGTTGCTCCAGTTCCAGCGCGGAAAGGGGAATGATGACAATCCCTTGCCCTGGGACGATGGTAAAGGGAAATTCGCCTTTTTGGTGATCCGTCCCCCGGTATTTGAGAATCTCGATCGTGCGGCGGCGTTTCTCATCGGACAAGACGTTACGGAAAATCACCACATTATCCGCCACAAACTCTTCCACACCATAGCGGCTGATTTCGCCATATTCTTCCGTGCGCTCCGCCGTCATAATCGCGGTAATTTCCAGTTCGCGCAACGCCGAGGCAATACTAAACAAGTCACTGCGGACTTGGGCGCTATCCGCTAGATGGCTAAAAATCGCTCCCAGGGAATCCATCGAGATGCGCTGAGCCGAATACTTGCGGATAGCGTACTCAATCCGGGCTAACAGCGGTCCGAGGTCGTAGTCACCAGTCACAATGGGTTTTTCTCCCGGTTGTGGCGAAGCATCCACAAAAGCCCACTTTCGTTCTTCCTCCCATTTATCGATATCCCAACCAAAACCGCGCATATTTTTTCTAATGGCCTTGGGAGATTCTTCAAAAGTGACAAATACTCCGTTTTGGCCGCGCTTGATCCCTTCCGCAAGAAACTGACTGGCAAATACGGTTTTGGCTGAGCCCGCCGTACCGGAAATTAATGTGGCTCTACCCTTGGGTAGCCCACCATCAGCTAAAAAATCAAATCCGGGAATGCCGGTGGGCAGTTTTTCGATGAAATCTTCCTGCTTTAGTTGAGTCATGTTGGCTTGATTTATGATGTTATAATTATACTGGTTTATGGGGTATTTACATGGTAGATAAATTGCCCAAATGTATCATCTGTTCAGCTCCGATTGTCTTGATTTTGCACTAAATCCAACCCCAATAAAAGAGTGTCTGTATTGGACATATCGCCAATAATTCTTTGCAAAGGTGGTGGCAATTGCTTGATCAGGGTAGGGGTGACAAGAATTTTCTCTTGTTCTGCCATTTCCGGCTGTTCCAGGACATCAACTATTTCTACTTGGTATTGTTCTGAGAGTTCCTCCTGACAAATGCGCAATAGATTGGCAATTGCTCTTTGAGACCTAGGCGTATTGCCAGTGATATATAATTTGAGTAGGTATTTCATCATTGCTGTTTCATTTTATCCAATTTCTCCGCTGGCGGTAGATTGAATAATTTTAATATTACTCAACCCTATATAGTATTTGCGGTAGAAAGATGTGAGGTATCCCATCAATTCCAGTACCATCAGCCTGCCTTCCCCCACATAAGCCTGTGCCTTAGCCAGATTAGCATTTTGGGTTTTTTGTCTCAAGGCTTTTGTGTGAATATCTACCACATCGCGCGGTCCTGCTTTGAGCAAGCCGAGCTTTTCCGCCATTGCGTTCAGTTTTTGCGAAATGTTGTGTTCTACTTTGTAGGTCTGTTGTTCTAGGGCTAAGTCCATTAACTTGCTGTATTCAGACACAAATTCTTGAAATAGGTCCGGCCAACCTTCGCGTAGGGGTTGGGCTCCGAACATTCGCGATGCGATCGTTGTGCGGACGGAATTGGCTAGCTCCTCTAACCCTTGCAGCTCGGAATCCGGTTCCTGCTGGTAGTTTTCCTCAAACCGGTTGATTTGTAGCTGTCGCTCGATCGCCAAGCGAATCGCATACACCAACAGATTCCCATCCATATTATGCTTGGGCAAATAGCCGTGAGCCCCCATCTGAAACGCCTGCACCACAATTGGCTCATCATCTGCCCCCGTTTGTACTACCACTGGCACCTTGGGAAAACGCGCCAACACCTGCCCCAGGGTATCGAGTCCCTGAGAGTCAGGCAGCATCAAGTCCAGAAGTACCACATCAAAGCACCCCTGCGCCAGTTGTTCTAGTCCCGCTAATAGGGTAGAGGCTCTAGTCACCTGGAAATAGTTGCCTTTTGCCAAGGAACTCGCCGGGTACTTAGACAGGAGTCTTTCTACCAGCAGGGCAAATGTAGGATCGTCCTCAATCAATAAAACTTGGCATATGTCTGTGGACATAGTTGTGCCTGAAGTCCTCAGTCTGAGACATCACGGGGGTTAGACGGCCATAATCGAACCGGAGGGAGGCGTTGCCTCTCGACCTTATGCGCAAATCTTAACATTTGGTTAACATTTGTCAACATTTATTGCACATGAAACCGTATGTCGCTGCCATACTGGGACACAGCCATCCGGGAATAGTAGTAAGGACACGGCATGCCGTGTCCTTACTGCAAATCTAGGGATGGAAAAACGGTATCTGGGGTTATGGTAACGTTTGAACCCACACAATCGGTATGGGTGGGCGCGCTCAATCACTTAATCGGGCAGTTTATACTGAGCCACAATCCGCTTGGCAAACTCTGGCACGTGAGCGGCCAGCTTTTGGGCGTAATTGCGCTTCACATAAAGATAGTTGCGGACAAAGTGAGAATCAATGGAAAAGCGGGCGTACTCTAAACCCCGAGGCCCGATTTTTTCAATCACCACGCCCATGAGTTTAGCTGCCCACATGGGCAGAGTTACGCCTTTATCGTAGGCGGGAATGCTTTGCTGGACGGCTTGGCGTCGATCGCCCCGAGACATCACCGGCTGCACTTCCAACTGATCGCGGACTAAATCTAACATTTCTTGCCCGGTTTGATTGCGCACTACCAGCCACTGCCAGCGAAAGGGGGCTCCCATGTATCCCACCACCAAATCGGCTAAACCATTGACGTAATCAAAACAGGATAGGCAACTGGGGGCAAAGACATCTTTGAGTTCTTTGGTATTCAGCCCAAAGAAGGGTACTTTTTCTATGGAACCGTCTTTGTGCTTGAAGTGAATCCGAAAATCCTGCATGAACTCGTAATGTACCACTGTATCCGGGGAAGAGCTGGTGGTTTCTAAAAACTTCTGCAACCCAGCGCGGCTGACGTTATCCACGCAAGGGGTGCCTAAAACGTAGAGTTTTTCTAAACCTAGGTGCTTTTCTACGGCCCGCAGAGCCTGGATTTGACAGCCCACGCCGATGACGAGCAGGCGTTTGAGTCCCGATCGCTCTACGGTTTCCAACACCGACAAGTTAGGAGAAAGCGTCGGTTTGTTCACTCGCGCTGCTAACACCTCCTCCGGAGTGCGCGCTAACACTGGCATCGGTCCGAAGCGGTCTTCGGGGGTGTTTTGCACACATACCACCCCTTCCACTAAACCTTTTTCCAACATGGCACAGGCGATCGAGCTGACGATTCCTGTCCACTGCGCCCCCGGTATCGGCTGCTGTTTCCGCGCCGCCATCATATCTTGATGAACACCAAAATAAAGCTCCTCCGGGTTTTCCAGCTCCCGGCGGCGCCCATGAGTCCCCTCCTCCAATTTGTCAAACTGTTGGTTGAGGAAGGCGCAGGCTTCCTTGACGTAGTGGATATAATATGTATCGCACAAACCACATTCACTGCACAGCTCCTTGGCAGGAGGGCGGGCGCCCGGTTTGAGCGCCTTAGATTTCTTGTGTTTGGGGGTTTCGGGGGTGACTAAAGTCATGGACAGCAAGATTTATTGATACCAAGAACTTTTATCACCATACTTGATTTTTAAGGGACAGAAACCGAGTTTCTTTACTAAATCTCAGTTAAAATCCCAAGATTGTCGGAATTTGTGATAATAGTGGAGCGGGGAGGTGGCTTGCCGGTGGACCCCAAATTTACCCGAACCCCTTTCAGGGATTGAAACAGGGATTGAAACAGGGATTGAAATTCAGGGATTGAATGAAACAGGGAATGAATGTAACGAGGCAAGTCGCGTTTCTCGCGTTGAGGGAAGTTCGTCGGCGCGATGTCTTCGCCGATGTGGCGCTTCAAGCGTATTTACCCGAACCCCTTTCAGGGATTGAAACAGGAATTGAAAAGAAACTGGCCACAGAATTAGTTTATGGTTGCGTCCGCCGCACTCGCACCCTCGATGCTATCATCGATCGCCTCGCCAAAAAGCCCGCCCACCAACAACCCCCGGACTTGCGGACGATTTTGCACCTCGGCTTATATCAACTCCTATATCTCAGCCACATTCCCGCCGCCGCCGCTGTTAACACCACCGTCGAATTAACCAAACATAACCATTTATCAGGACTGGCGCCATTAGTAAACGCCATCCTCCGCCGTACCACTCGCCTGGGAAATGTTGAACAAATTCTCGATTTAGAGGCAATCCCAGGTTTTGCCCAACGTCTGGGGATTTTGCACAGTTATCCCGACTGGATGGTAGAAGATTGGCTCTCACAACTGGGAGCCGTGGAAACCGAGCAATTGTGCCAGTGGTTCAACAAATCTCCCACCATTGACCTGCGGATTAATCCTTTAAAAACATCTTTGCTAGAAGTGGAGGCGGCCCTGGTGGCGGCGGGGGTAGAAGTGGCTCGCATCCCCCACCTACCCCACGGTTTACGCCTTACCGGTGGTGCGGGAGCGGTGGAGAATCTCCCCGGTTACGCCCAGGGGTGGTGGGTGGTGCAGGATGCTAGTGCCCAGCTCGTGGGCTACTTACTGGACCCGCAACCGGACTCAGTGGTAATTGATGCTTGTGCCGCTCCCGGGGGGAAAACTACTCACATTGCTGAGTTGATGGGGGATACGGGGAAGATTTGGGCCTGCGACAAAACCGCCAGCCGTCTGAAAAAGGTGCGGGAAAATGTGATGCGGCTGCAACTGCGATCGATTGACATCCTTTGTGGCGATAGTCGTCACCAGCCCGATTTCAATAATGTGGCCGATCGGGTTCTCCTTGACGCCCCATGCTCTGGGCTCGGAACCCTGCACCGCCGAGCTGACGCTCGCTGGCGTCAGACACCAGAGCGGTTTCAAGAACTCTCCCAACTCCAAGGACAACTTTTGACCCAAGCCTCAGAATGGGTGAAACCGGGGGGGTTGCTGGTTTACTCCACCTGCACCCTACATCCCCAAGAAAATGAAGTAGTGATTCAAGATTTCTTATCCCGTCACCCCAACTGGGCGATCGAGCCTCCCCCACCAGGAACCCCAGCCGCACCCTTCGCCTCCCCCCAAGGCTGGGTGAAAATCTGGCCCCACCGTCACAATATGGATGGTTTTTTTATGGTCCGCTTACGTCATTAGGAGGACGGGGGGACGGGGAGGGGGAGACGGGGAGACGGGGAGACTTTCTAGACGGGGAGACTTTCTAGACGGGGAGACTAGGAGACGGGGAGACGGGGAGACGGAGGACAGAGGGGGAAGAGGGGGAAGAGGGGGAGGAGGGGGGGATAATTGACAATTATCAATTATCAATTATCAATTATCAATTATCAATTTATGTAAAGTTTTGTAAAATACTTGACATATGCCCAAAAAACAGTAACAATGAATACAGAAATAAATCGTTCATCTCTCGCGGGTCGTTATGTAACTCACTTGTAGGCTGCCCGAAAGAGACGGAAGTAGGGAAAATTCCCGAAGGAACGCGCCTCTACTGACCAACACAATCGTTATTAAGGGGCGAAAACTATGCAACTTCGTTATCGCGGGATTAGCTACGAATCTACTCCTCCTTCTGTGGAAATTACCCAAACCGAAGCGATCGGCAAGTATCGGGGTTTGGATTGGCGGTTTTACGGCATGAAAAAAGCGCCAGTACAGCAAGCGACTTTGGACCTGAAGTATCGGGGTTTGGCATATCGCACCAACGCTACCCCGGTGACAGCGACGCCGCCAGTATCCGAGCCAGTAAATATCCCCGTCTTGTCCACAGGGGATAAAGCTCGCTCTCTGACGATCGCCCATTCCCGGATGATTAAAAAACGCCAGCAAGCCATGTTACTGCGGTTAGCGCAGGAAGTCGGATTTAATCAAGGAATTTCCGACTACTGGAACCGCATCCAAGGCAAAATTCACCCCACTTTTCGCGCCACTTACGACCGGAGTGCAGCAGCGTTAAGTTAAACAAAAATTAAGATTTGAGTGCTGATTATCGGAGAAACCCCTTATGGGGTTTTTTTTTATAGTTTTATTTGTCATTTGTCCTTTGTCTCCTGGTTCAGAAGTATAGTCATTTCAAATAGAAATGAAACACTCGAGATTGCCCTCACCCCCATCTCCTTTTCTCTCTCCCCCCCTTTATCCCCCCCCCGCCCCCCTTTGAAAGGGGGGGGTCAGTGGAATAAATGTTTTGTTGACAGGGGGGTAGGGGGGATGGAGAGGGGACGGGTGTGAGGGCGGAGTCAATCCCATTCTTATTTGAAATGACTATACCCGTGGAAGGGCGAAGCATCCGCGTAAATCGCTTTTTCGTTTCACAGTCCGATTTGGGCGCGGATGCTGTCGCCCCTACAGAGTCGAACCGTCCCCCTGTCCCCCTGTCCCCCCGTCCCAGCCCCTCCCAATTATCAATTATCAATTGTCAATTATTAATTATCAATTATCAATTATCATGCAAATATCTGCTCAGCCGTCAGGTTTAATTCGGGAAATGCTGGTGATTCAATCGGATTATTCCCCCGAAACTGACTAATTTCATACTCGCCGTCAATCAGTTGATAAACCGAAATCGTTGGTTGTTTGGGATTGCCAATAAATCGCCGCCCCCCCAAACCTAGATAATCAATAACCCAGTATTCAGAAATGCCCATCTCTTCATAATCCGCCGCTTTCGTCATGTAGTCAACCCGCCAATTGGTACTGACTACTTCCACAATCAGACGGACTGACGACCCCATTGTAATGATAGATTCGGCTTCCCAGCGCGGCTCTTTACTTACTTCTTGGCGGTCTAAAACGATAATATCTGGCTCATAACCAGATTCAGCGCTCAACGATCTAACCACGCATTCTCTGGGAACAAAGTAAGGTAATTGACGGTGGCGACATTGCCGACCTATTTCTAGACCCAGGAAGCCTGCAATTTCCGAATGTTTCCCTTTTGGTTTCGGCATTTCAACAATTACCCCCCGATGTAGTTCATAGCGATTTTCTGAGTTTTCTGGATACCAGGCGATGAATTCGTCAAAAGTGACGGTTGGGAATATTGCTGCTTGTGTCATGGTTTTGGCTTAAATTATATAATTATAACTCTTGTCAGTGGTCATTTGTCACTTGTCATTGGTCATTTGTTACTTGATTATTCATACAAATGACCACTGACAAGTGACGAAGGACAAATTACTAAGGAGTAACTAAATTATGCCATTTATTTATCACCGCACGGTGCATTTCCAAGATACTGATGCGGCTGGGGTGGTGTATTTTGCCAGTGTCTTGTCTATTTGCCATGAAGCCTACGAGGCTTCTTTGTCTGCTAGCGGGATCGACTTGCGGCACTTTTTCCGCAACTCCGAGGTGGCGATTCCCATTGTTCATGCTAGTGCAGATTTTTTTGCCCCTATGTTCTGCGGGGACCTGCTGGATGTGCGACTCCTCGCGAAACAGTTAAGCGAAGATAAGTTTGATGTCAATACCGAAATATTTGCTGCTGGTGTCTCGGAGCGGTGTCTGGCAAAAGCTGTCACCCGTCATCTGTGCATTCAGCCAAGTAAGCGAACGAGACAACCTTTACCGCCGGAGGTGGTGCAGTGGCTCCAGGGGATGGGGTGACTGGGGGACGGGGGAACGGGGGGACGGGGGGACTGGGTGAGGGGGAAATTAGAGTAATTATACTTATAAAATAGGAGGCAATTGGGGGAGATTCCGGAAAAAAAGTGGAAAGTTTGTGTCAGGGAATACAAACAAGTTTAACTTTTGTTAATATTTTAGTAGTATTAACATCTTTTGACTTGGGTTTACCCCCAGATTACTTAACATTTTGTAAAATTTGATGCAATGACACTGGAGCAAAAAGCATACGATCGCATCCGACAACTAGGCTACTGGAATTATGGCGACCCGATCGCTACCTGCAACCCCAAGGAGTCGTCCTGCGTGGCTTGGTCAAACCCCAACGCCACGGCGGATCCCGATACCATGTTCCAAATTATGTGGCTCCTGAGTTCTACCAGTCGCCGTCAGCGCCTCAGTTCCGTAGATGTACGGATTTTAGAGCAGAGCGGCGCTGATTTGATGAGAAATGGCAAGCTGCTATCAGCTACTAAATCTTATGTGCAATACCTATGGGAGCAGGTTTATCGTCAGGAGTTCCCGCATATCCTTAATGAAAGATGAATGTGGCCAAGGGGAGCTGTATCAAAACAGCTCCCCACTGCTTTTATCCAGATAAATGTTTGAGTGCCATTTCCTGGAGCTGTTGACGGTTAAGTTTCCCTTGCTGGTTGCGCGGTAAACTTGCTACTAATAGCCAGTGTTTGGGGCGCTTGTATTTGGTGAGACGTGGGGCGATCGCTTCTGCTAACTGTGGCGGCGAAACATCCGCCTCTTGAGGGACACATAATGCTACCACCGCTTGCCCCCAGTCCGAGTCTGGTAAGCCAAGAACCCCCACATCCTGAACCAAACCCGTGGCGCGGATAGCAGCTTCCACCTCCGCAGGAAACACATTTTCCCCACCGGTAATAATTTTGTCGCTCCGGCGTCCCACTATATATAGATAACCCGCCTCATCCACAAACCCCAAGTCATCGGTAGAAAAATATAAATCTGGTGCCGATAGAGATATATCTGGGTAGTATCCTAGAGCCAGGGAGTCCGCCTCAATGGTAATCATTCCCGTTTGGTTAGCACCAAGAGCCCTGCGATCGGGAGTCCGCACCGTAATTTTAGCGTGGGGTAAGATGCGGCCACAACTATTGTTTCCCGCTAAAAATTCCCCTGGTTTTAAGGTAGCCACTTGGGAGGCAGTTTCCGTCATCCCATAGGTGAGCGCTAAAGGGATGTTTTGGCGGCGCGATCGGCTCAGCAAATCATCCCAAGCAGGCGCACCCCCCAACAACACCGCTTGAAACCCAGACAAACAAGCCGCACTCTCCCCATTTTCCAGCAGTCGATGCAATTGCGTTGGCACCAGAGACAGAAAAAACTCCCCCCATTCCACATCAGCTCCCATCTTCCCACCGATATCCCGATAAGAAGATAAAACCACCAACTTACCCCCAGTGCTAAAACACCTGAGCAACTGCATTAACCCGCTCACATGATAAAGCGGTAAACAACAACAACTATTAATCTGCGACAACTGGAAATGCGCCGCCAACCCCCGCACCGAAGCCATCAAAGTTTCCCAACTGTGAACCGCAAACCGCACCTTTCCCGAAGAACCCCCCGTGGGAATCATAATTAATGAACTCCCCGAACCAACCTTCTCCCCGTCCCCCCGTCTCCATCTCCTGTCGTCTCCTTCCCCCCAAATAATATCCGGCTGCACCATATCCAATACCGCTTGCCGTTCCCGCCATTCCCAGTCAGGATTTCCCAAAAATAGCGGACAACCAGCCGCCACTGCCGCGATAATACTAGCGCAAATGCGGACTTGATCCCGTTCCAGTAATAAAATTTTCGGCTTGCTGTCCCCCATCCCATATTTGAGCAAATTTTCTGATAATTTTAGCGCCCAATTATGACAATCCGCCGCCGCATTTTTTCCCTCCACTATCAGCCAATCACCAGCACCACTGTGTAAATAAGTCAATGGGTCGATCATAGTTGCCCCTGCTCCTCCTCAAACCAGTGATTTACCCCAAAACCCACAGCGCGCTGAGGTTTTAAATCGGCTGCCAACTGGAGCGCATTATTATAACCGATTTCTGTTTCAAATACCGAGGAAAAAACCGCATCTATTTGGTGATTTTGGCAAAAATGTCGCAATTCCCAAGGAAAACCGGCGATACTGGGTTTGACAACAAAAATACCCCGCCAACCCTGGTGATAAACTGCTGCCATTTGCGCGATAGTAGCTACGGATTCATCCAGAGCCAAAGGGGTGGTGTGTTCATTGCGTAACTTGAACATAGATTCTAACTGATTTATCGGCAAAGGCTGCTCGATAAATTCGATTTTATCACCCCAGGCGTCGGTGATTCGCAGCCATTGTTTGGCTTGGCGGGAATTTAGCCCACCGTTAGCATCGAGACGGAGTAAACCTGACGGGGGCAAGTTGGCAATAAGTTGGTGCAAAATGCTGATTTCTGTTTCAATGGGTAAAATGCTAATTTTCCACTTAAAAGTACGATATCCTTGGTGCCATAATATGGGTAATGACTGGATAGCTGCGGCTCCTGCAGGTAGCAAACCGCTGGATTTAAGAGATTTTTGATTTTCCGGTAGAGGCGATTCGCGAATCGCCCCTACCCCTGCTCCCCTGCTCCCCTGCTCCCCTGCTCCTCTGCTCCCCTGCTCCTCTGCTCCCCGTGTCATCGTCTCCCAGGCGGAGCCAAACCCAAACTGACAGGCGGGCAATTCGCTTGGAATGGAATAAATAGTTTCTGGGGTGATTTCTGGGGGGAGTTGCTGGCAAAAATCCCAGGCTTGCTGCCAAGTTTCTGAGCCAAACCAACTGAGGGGGGCGATTTCTCCGCAACCGATGTTTCCCTCACTGTCGCTGAGGCGGATGATGATGCCTTGGCGGATTTCCCAAAGGCCGTGACTGGTTTTGAGGGGAACTTTGAATCGGCGCTGATATGGTTGATAATAGCAGTTTAGCATCCCTGTTGTCAAGTAAAAAAAATGATTAATTGCTGTAAATAAACGGGTAAATTTTCTAAATGGATGTTGTGACCGGCTTGGGGGATAATTTCTAGTTGTGCGGCGGGACAAGTGGCGGCGATTTCGGTATTGATGGCGATAAATTTGGAGTCTTGTTCTCCGGCTAAAAGCAGGATGGGGATGTGGTTATGCTGGAGTTTATCCCAGAGAGATGGTTGCTGGCCGGTGCCCATCATCCGCAGGGATTTGGCCAACTCTTGGGGGTTGTTTTGTAATCGTTTCTGGATGATTTGATCAGATTGGGGATGATTTTGCAAAGTGGCAAATAGGGGCTGTTGATACCATTTGCTGACAAATTCTGAGAAATCGCCGGTTTCTAACTGTTGGGCGAGGTGTGCATCCTGTTGGCGGCGTTGAGATTGTTCTTGGGGGGTTTTTAAGCCAGGTGAGGCGGATTCTAGGATGGCTTTTTGAAAGCGCCCTTGATATTGGAGGAGGGTGTATAATGCTAATCTGCCACCCATCGAGTATCCCACAAGAAAGCATTTATTGATGTTTAACATATCTAGTAGTTGGATGAGGGAGTGGGCGGTGTGGGATATGGTGTAGGCAGAGTCACCGCCGGTGGTTTTGCTGTGGCCATGTCCTGGGAGGTCAAGGGTGAGGCAGCGGTATTTATTGGCTAGGGGTGAGATGATATTTTCCCAGTCTTGGCTATTGCCCATAAATCCATGTAAAAACATGATTACGGGTTGGTTGGGGCTGCCTGTGAGTTGATAGTAGATTTGATGGTTATCTAGGTGGGCTATGGTCATTGACAATTGATAATTGATAATTGATAATTGATAATTGATAATTGATAATTGATGATTGATGATTGATGATTGATAATTGATGATTGATGATTGATGATTCTAGCTGGTTCTAAAAAAATGTGGTACATCTTCAAAGTCCCTCTCCCCTTCTGGTTTAGGGATTTAGGGTGAGGGGGCTGTACTAAGTTACTATTGAACAAGCTGGATAGTCAAGTCAATTAAGAATGAGACACCAAGTGCCTTCATAGTCATTCTTAATTGAAATCAGTAGATCAATTGTCAATTATCAATTGTCAATTATCAATTATCAATGACTAAAAGATGAAGCCGAAACCGAATAGTAAGCAGCTCCAGAAGTGGAGGGAGACGGCGATAAATTTGCAGTTGCTTACTTGGTCTGGTTGGTGGTGATGGGTGGCGACGTGACGACAGAGTTTGATGGCGCTGGGTAAACCGACGCAAGCGAGAAGGGTGAGGGGGGGGAAGGTGTTGGTGAGGGTGGAGATGAGGGCGATCGCGAAGATGCTACCACAAACCCAGGGGAGGAGTTGGGCGCCTTTGGCGGTGCCAAGACGGACGATCGGCGATCGCTTCCCGGCGGCGATATCATCTGCCACTTGATGGAAGTGGGAGCAAAACAGGATTAAAGTGGTGGCGATACCGACGATCGCCGAAGCGGCGAGGTTGGTAGCGGACCAACTTTGAGTTTGACTGTAATAAGCCGCCGACATCCCCACCGGACCGAAGGCGAAAAAGCAGAGAATCTCCCCCAAACCCAGATAACCCAGCCGAAACGGCGGCCCTTGGTACATATAGCCAAGGACGCAGCACAGAAGTATCAACCCCAAAACCGTGGGGTCTTGTTGCCACCAGCAGATCAGGGCAATTTCTAAAATCCCAGTAGCCAAAAACAGATTTCCCAGCCAGAAAATCAGAGATTTGTTGCCCGTGAGGTTCACCAGGGAATGATGTTTATTTTTATCGATGCCGGTTTCCGAGTCAAATACATCGTTAGCGAGATTTTCCCAAGCGAGAATCAAAATCGCGGCGGTGGTAAATGCGCCAAAAACCGGCCAATTGAAAGCGCCAGTTTCATAAAAAGCTACAGCAGTTCCCACCCAAATGGGCATAATGGCCACACTGTACATGGGCGGCTTGATGGCGGCTAACCATAACTTCCGGTTGTCGGGCTTGATTGTCTGGGTCGTCATCGGTTATTAGTAATTAAATTTCCGGCTTGGGGGATAATTTTACAATTCTAGGACAGGTGTGGCCTCTAGTTACCCGCCACAATTGTTGAGAAATTTTACATTTGCTGCCCCTCTCCCCTAGTTTCTCTTGGGCTACAGGGGAAGGGTGAGGGCGCTAAAGAGAACTTTTCTGGCTGGGGCGCGTAATGGTTAGATAGATAGGGGAGTGCCTCCCGTGCTGCCCCCTGTCAGTGCCTGCAACCCCTGGAAATCAAACCTGCCATCCGCTGTTCCATGCCAGTGTCATCTAGTAATGCCAATCTGTTGCCAGACCAAGAAGAAATCTTGACGGTCCTTGCTGCTTGTCAGCGGCAGAGGCAAAAAAACCGCACCCAAATTGTCAGTGTTTCCCTGGAAATCCCGCCGGTGGACCCGCTCTTGGCTCTAGATGCCCTGAGTCAACCGTCCCGAGTGCGGTTTTACTGGCAAAAAGGTGCCTGTGCTGTTGCGGCTGTGGGCGCGGCGGTGCAGTTTGGGGTGAAAAATGGGCGGCGTGGGGAGGGGCGCTTTGCCGGGGCGAGGGATTTTATCACCGCCTGTCTCGCCCACACGGTGGCGGATGGGGCCATCCATCTGCCTTTTGCTGGACCGCATTTTTTCAGTGCGTTTACTTTTTTTGAGACAACGAACCCCACAGAAACGGCGCCTTTTCCCCCAGCAACGGTGTTTTTACCCCGATGGCAGGTGGCTCGGTGCGATAACCGCTGTGTTTTGGTGGCGAATTTTCGGGTCAGCGCGGAGGATAATATAGAGCTTTTATCCTGGAAAATCTGGCAAAAAATTAACCAAATCAACGGGGCGAAAAAATTTCGGTTATTTACTGAGGGAAATGGCAATGGCACGGCAGCAATGAGGAAAAATTGGGGAGAGGTGGCCAATCCTGAAAATTTCCAAAATGCGGTACGCTCTGCTTTGGGGGAAATTGGGGAAAATCAATTGCAGAAAATTGTCCTCGCCCACGCGGTGGATGTGATGAAGGAGGGGGCATTTGACCCCATTGCCTCTTTACATAATCTGCGCCAACTTTATCCCGATTGCTATATTTTCGCTACCAGTAATGGTCGGGGGGGGCATTTCATCGGCGCTAGTCCAGAACGGTTGTTATTAATTCGCGATCGCCACCTGGTGACAGATGCTTTAGCGGGTTCGGCGGCGCGGGGTGTCACCCCAGAAGCGGATGCAGATTTAGCCCGCTCTTTGCTCAACAGCGACAAGGAACAGCGAGAACACCAATTCGTGATTGACTTCATTGCCGATCGGCTGTCACATTTGGGTTTAACGGCGCAAGTTTCCTCGGGAGTTCGCCTGCGCCAGCTATCGAATATCCAGCACCTATGGACGCCGATGGGGGCGACAGTTCCCCCAGAAGTGCATCCCCTGGAGATTTTGGCGCAACTGCATCCCACGCCAGCGGTGGCGGGGGTGCCGCGAGATATCGCCTGCGCGGAAATTCGCCGCCATGAAGGGTTCGATCGCTCTCTCTATGCGGCTCCTTTAGGTTGGATTGATGCCCGGGGCAACTGCGAATTTATTGTGGGCATTCGCTCGGCTTTAATTGAAGGCAACAGCGCCCGTCTCTACGCTGGTGCTGGCATCGTCGCCGGTTCCGATCCGGCGCAGGAATTAGCAGAAATTCAACTGAAACTCAAGGCTTTATTAAAGTCTTTGGTCTGATAAAAATGCCGATTAATTTTAGCAATACCAACACGGTTTGGGCTTCGATTATTGTGGAAACTTTACATAAGCTGGGATTAGCTACAGCGGTTATTTGTCCCGGTTCTCGTTCCACACCTTTGGCTTTTGCTTTTGCCGCTGCATCTGTGGAAGCTATCCCGGTTTTGGATGAACGATCGGCGGCGTTTTTTGCCTTGGGTATCGCCCGCCAAACGGGAAAACCGGTGGCTCTAGTTTGCACTTCTGGGACGGCGGGGGCTAATTTCTTTCCTGCTGTTATCGAAGCTCGAGAAAGTGGGGTGCCTCTAATCATTCTGACGGCGGATAGACCCCCAGAACTACGGGACTGTCGAGCCGGTCAGGCGATCGACCAACTGAAACTCTACGGTAATTATCCCAATTGGCAAGCCGAGTTAGCCATCCCGGCGCTGGAAATGCCGATGCTGCAATATCTGCGGCAAATGACCATTCACGCTTGGGAGCGGTGTTTGTATCCCGTCATCGGTCCGGTTCACCTTAACTGTCCGTTCCGGGACCCTTTAGTGCCGATACCGGAACCCGCTGCGATGAGTTTGGCAGGGGAGTTTGATATTGAGGGGTTTTTTGCAATGGTGCAACCCCCAGAGGTAGCGGAATTTATGGCATCGGATACCCATATCGTCCCCTGGCACATTTGGCAGCAGTGTCAGCGGGGAATTATTATCGCTGGACCGGCACAACCCCAGTCCCCAATGGAATATGTCATCAGTATCGATCGCCTATCCCAGATTTTGGGCTGGCCGGTCCTCGCCGAGGGTTTGTCGCCGCTGCGGAATTACGCCAGTTTTAACCCCTATCTCATCTCCACTTATGACCTCATTCTCCGCAACTCAGAACTAGCGGCCCAGTCGTTTCCCCAGAGTTTGACCCCAGAAATGGTGATTCAAATTGGGGACTTGCCCACGAGCAAGCAGTTACGGGATTGGTTGGCGGCGACGGCCCCCCGTCGCTGGGTTCTCGACCCCAACCCGCACAACTTCGACCCCCTCCACGGTCCCACGGTTCATCTGCGTTTGGGGGTGACTCAGTTATCTTTTCCCGATAGTATGGCGGCGGCGGCTAATTCCTATTTACAGCTCTGGTGTGAAGCGGAAACCGCTGTGGGGGCAAAGCGCGATCGGCTCATGTCCGCCATTAATGAAATCATCGAACCCAAAGCCGCCTGGGTTCTCTCCCAAGTCCTCCCTCCCGAAACTCCCCTCTTCATCGCCAACAGTATGCCGGTCCGGGATGTAGAATATTTCTGGTCCCCCAACAACTCCCACATCCGCCCCTTTTTCAACCGAGGCGCCAACGGCATTGACGGCACCCTCGCCACCGCTTTCGGCATCGCTCACCACCAGCCTCCCAGCGTTATGCTCACTGGAGACTTAGCCCTCCTCCACGACACCAACGGCTTTTTAATCAGTCCCCAGTTTCGGGGCAGTCTCACCATTGTCTTAATTAACAACAACGGCGGCGGTATCTTTGAAATGCTCCCCGTGGCCAAATTTGACCCCCCCTTCGAGGAATTCTTCGCCACCCCCCAAAATATCGACTTTGCCCGTTTGGGCGCCACCTACGGCGTGGAACATCATTTAATTACATCTTGGCCGCAATTAATTGAGTTGCTTAAACCTTTACCTGAAATAGGTATTAGAATTTTAGAGTTGCAAACCAACCGCAAAACAGATGCCAATTGGCGCCGGGAGACATTGCGTTATTTGGCAGCCACTGGGGATTAGCTGCCCTCACCCCCAACCCCTCTCCCAGGTAGGGAGAGGGGAGCAAGAAAGGTTCTGGGCGCGGATGCGATCGCCCCTAGGGGAATGTGGTTCGTGGCTTGCCCCGATATAGTTAAGAAATATGTACAAATATATACTTGTGTGAAATTTAATTAACTTTTTCTCGGAAAATTGTTGCCCGGTTAACTTATTTCACAATAGTTAAAATAACTTAACGAATCAACCATGATTCATTAAAACATGATTAACATCTTACCATTATTGGGTAAGAATTTGTATAATAAAAGGCAAGTTATAAAATCAAGGCAGTTGCTGCCAGTCATTATCCGCTCCAAATGCTATATCCCCGGAGGGGGAAGAAAAAAATTAAGTTAGTAAAATTTCCCTACGGGAGTTTTGACAGCGGTAAGTTTGTCCTATTGGAAAATAGGAGCCAGTAATTATGAACACCTTCATAGAAAAACAAAGACCATTACTCGGTATTAATCACTGGTGGGATGAGTTTTGCGACTGGATTACCAGCACAGAAAACCGCCTATATATTGGTTGGTTTGGCGTGCTGATGATTCCCACCCTCTGCGCTGCTACGATTTGTTTTATTATTGCCTATGTGGCGGCGCCGCCAGTGGATATGGATGGGATTCGGGAACCGGTTATCGGGGCGCTGTTGGGGGGTAACAATATGATTACCGCCGCCGTGGTGCCGACTTCCGCCGCGATCGGCCTCCACTTCTACCCCATTTGGGAAGCCGCCAACGTGGATGAATGGCTCTACAACGGCGGTCCCTATCAACTAATCATTCTCCATTTCCTCATTGGCGTGTGGTGCTACTTAGGACGCCTGTGGGAACTCAGCTATCGGCTGGGAATGCGGCCCTGGATTTCTCTGGCTTTTTCCGCTCCCGCCGCCGCTGCTACTGCCGTGTTCTTGATTTACCCGATCGGGCAAGGTAGCTTCTCTGAAGGCATGGCCCTAGGAATCACTGGCACCTTCAATTTTATGCTGGCATTCCAAGCCGAACACAACATCCTGATGCACCCCCTGCATATGTTGGGTGTCATCGGTATTCTCGGCGGTGCCTTGCTGGGCGCACTCCACGGGTCCCTAGTGGTATCCAGCCTCGTGCGGGAAACTTCAGAAATCGAATCCGCCAATCTGGGGTATAAATTCGGGCAGGAAGAAACCACCTACAACCTGTTAGCTGGACATTATGGCTATGTGGGACGGTTGCTCATTCCCGCTGTGGGTTTGAAAAATAGCCGTACTATCCACTTCCGGCTAGCGGCTCTCCCAGTAATTGGTATTTGGTGCGCCACCCTCGGCGTTTGCGTCATGGCGTTTAACCTTAATGGGTTTAACTTCAATCATTCAGTTTTAGACAGTTCCGGTCGCGTCATCCGCACCGATGCAGATTTGCTCAACCGGGCAAATATCGGTATCCAAGTGATGCACTCCCCCAACGCCCATAATTTCCCCCTCACTTTGGCTGGGGGCTCGGCGACACCGGTCAGTCTCTAGTTTGGTTCTCCTGTTGGTAGCTAAATCAATCACAAAATTTTGGTGTTGATTTAGGATGAGCGTTCCGTGGTGGGACGCTCTTTTTTTATTGGTCACTTGTCCTTGGTCATTTGTCCTTTGTCCGACAGAAACTGGGGGAGAAGAAACCGGGTTTCTTGCATCAAGTCTTTGGTCAATTACGAGGTTCTGGTTTCAGAAACCCGGTTTCTGTGCGGCGATGATGCAGGGGTTATCGCAGCCTAGACCCGGTTTCTCCGACAAAGGACAAGGGACAAATGACAAATGACAAGGGACAAAGTTTGTTGATTAAATCTAATTTGCCTTGGTAGGGATGAATATCAAAAGTGATGTGATAACCGAAAAAAATTTTCGCCAGGATATTTTGCAGTGCCACTTGGGCAGACATTTCCTCAACCAGAAACTCGATATGCACTGTTAACCCTCTTGTTATTTCTGAGATTTATCCCGCTTGGAGCCGCCAAAGTTAACCAAAGGATTGCCGACATCAAAATAATCCTCCATCCACAACTGCCCTAATAACGCTCCCGCTTCCATCATTTCTTTAATGCCGGTCATATCAGCAGTACGTTGAGCTTGAGTGTAGCCATGTTCATCCCGATAAAGCACCCATAATTGCTCTGGTTTTAGGGAGTTGACAAAAAAGGGTGAATGGGTTGTTACCAAAAGTGTTGAATGTCAATAAAAAAGTGGTAAAAATAGCCATAATTATGTTATAATGAGAGCTGAAAATTAAAAAAGAGGAGTTTAAGCATGACTAAATATTCATTCTCCATGATTCTCAAATACA
>Ga0209172_10000610_pt1 | contig 95002 bp, 81 predicted proteins | sample LarsenN4metaG_FD_184113 | JGI IMG/M metagenome (GOLD analysis project Ga0209172, IMG submission 184113) | Hot spring sediment bacterial and archeal communities from British Columbia, Canada, to study Microbial Dark Matter (Phase II) - Larsen... ... | reverse complement strand
TAAATGCTTTAGGGTTTGGTTTGGTTTGGTTTAGGCATACAAAAATCCCTCAATGCAAAAACTTATCTCACATTATATCCACGAGGCTTTTTACAAACAAGGCAATTTTATATACAAGTTTGTTAGGCGGCGTTTCGTTTTATACAGGCTGCTTTATATTGCTACTCATATTTTTTCAACTAGACAGAAACTTTCCCCTAGACTAAACTTACCCCAATCTCGTTCGGAGGAACACATATGGATTTACACAACATAGATAACGCCGCCACGCGACGCATTGAAGCGTTACGTCAACGCGTGCAAATGATGAAAGACCACGATTATTATTTTTATAATCAGCCTGTCGAAGAAATTTTAGAAGGTGCAAAAGTGCGCGTGCGCGGGCGCATTATGGGCATGTACGCTTCTTATTCTTATTTAGGCTTGGTCAATCACCCCCGCATTAACGAAGCCGCCAAAAAAGCGGTGGATAAATTCGGCACCGGCACAAACGGCGTGCGCACTTTGGCTGGCACATTGACTATTCATAATGAACTTGAAGAGACGATTGCAAACTTCAAGCATACAGAAGCCGCCATTACCTATACATCGGGATATGTCACCAACCTCACCGTCATTTCAACATTGATGGGGCGCGGAGATTACGTCTTCTCCGACAAAATCAACCACGCCTCTATTGTGGATGGATGCTTAATGTCTGGCGCGGAGTTTCGCCGCTTCCGCCACAACGACATGGAGCATTTAGAAGGCTTGCTCAAAAACGCGCCGTCGGATGTCGCCAAATTAGTGATTGCCGATTCTGTTTTTAGCATGGACGGCGACATTATTAACTTGCCCAAAATTGTGGAACTGAGCAAAAAATATAACGCGTGGTTGATGATTGACGAAGCCCATTCGGTGGGCGTGTTAGGGAAAACAGGCACAGGCATCGAAGAACATTTCGGCATGGGCGATGTGATTGATATTAAGATGGGAACACTAAGCAAGACCATTCCATCGGTTGGCGGGTACATTGCCGGCAAAAAAGAATTAATTGATTATCTGCGCCACGGAAGCCGCGCGTATATCTTCTCTGCGGCATTGCCGCCGGCGCAAGCCGCCGCCGCCAACGAATCGTTCAAAGTGATTTTAGATGAACCGTGGCGCATCGAAAGATTGAATCAAAACACCAAGCAATTCATCGGTGGACTCAAAGGCATGGGTTTTGATACGTTATTAACTGAAACAGCCATTGTCCCTGTGTTATGCGGAACGGACGAAAAAGCCTTTGAACTCACCAAACTTTGCCAAGAAAACGATGTGTTTGTCTTGCCCGTCGTATCGCCGGCGGTGCAAGAGGGAATGTCGAGGTTGAGAGCCACCGTCACTGCCGCGCATGAGCCTGATGAAATTGAGCGAGCGATGGATGTGATTTATCAGGCGGGGAAAAGAATGGGAATGGTGAAGTAAGATTAAGAGAATAGAGAATAGTAAAAAGTTGTTTGCGAAGGCAAGCAACTTTTTTTGCCGCTTAAATTTATAACAGCCGACTTGAGTCGGCTTTGTAAATATAGCGCGGATGTTTACATCCGCGCGGGGATGAGGGCGAGAAAAAATTCCCTAAAACGGCAACCCACTAGAAATCAAGAAAGAAGCGGGGGCTATCTTGATAGAAATTGCAAGCGTTTTTATAACGAATTTCTAACGCACATATCTTACAATCGCGTCAATCAATAAGGAGCGAACTATGAAATGGCAATGGAAATTGGGAAAGTTTTTTGGAATTGACGTGTATATTCACGCCACATTTTTATTGTTAATTGCGTGGGTTGGCTACAGCCATTGGTTGGCGAATCGAAATTGGGGCGAGGTGTTGAACGGAATTATTTTTATCCTTGCTTTGTTTGCCTGCGTAATTTTGCATGAGTATGGTCACGCGCTAACTGCCCGAAAGTTTGGCGTGAAGACGCGCGATATTACGATTTATCCGATTGGCGGCGTGGCGCGTTTGGAACGAATGCCCGAAAAACCAATTGAAGAATTATGGGTAGCCTTGATGGGACCCGCTGTGAATGTGGTCATTGCGGTTGTTTTGTTTGTATATTTATTTCTCACTTCAAGTTTCACGCCATTGCGCGAACTAACCGTCACTTCTGGGGCTTTTCTCGAACGATTGTTAGTCGTAAATATTTCATTGGTGTTGTTTAACTTGTTGCCCGCTTTCCCAATGGACGGCGGACGTGTGTTACGCGCCTTATTAGCCATGCGTTTGGATTATGTGCGCGCGACTCAAATTGCGGCGACGATTGGTCAGGGCATGGCGTTGTTATTTGGTTTGATAGGCTTATTCGGCAACGCCTCGTTGTTGTTTATTGCCTTCTTCATTTGGATTGGCGCTTCGCAAGAAGCCAGCATGACCCAAATGAAAAACGCTATCAGTGGAATTCCTGTCGGGCGAGCTATGCTCACCGATTACAAAACATTGTCGCCGCGAGACCCGCTGGAGAGAATGTCGCAACTGTTGTTAGCGGGTTCGCAGCATGATTTTCCTGTGGTGGATGAAGAGCGCATTGTGGGCGTGGTTACGCGCGATGATTTTTTGCGGGCATTGGCGCAACACGGAGATAAAATTGCCGTATCGGCTGTGATGAAAAAAGATTTGCCTGAAATTGATTCGTATGAAATGGTTGAAAACGCGCTGGAAAAAATTCAAGAATCTGGCGTGCCTGCCTTGCCTGTCACCCATGCTGGTCAATTGGTTGGCATAATCACGGCGGAAAATATCACTGAGTATTTAATGATTCGCTCAGCGATTCGGAATGCGAAAAATGCGTTTGTAGGCTGAAAAAATATTAGATGTATTTAGAAAGCAAAACTTAGAAAATTCTTAACCACAAAATCTTTTTCTTTTGTAAAATGCTCGTTACTCCGATGGGGAGTAGCCGCCCAGCGTAATGGGTTGCACAGTCGTCAATTCGGAAAATTATTTTCTCGGCTGTTCAGATAAAGGCAAGACCATCGTCATATAAAATGACGGTGGTCTTTTATTTGCCGCTGGAGTATCATTCTTATCATAGAGGATACAAAAATGAACTGGCACTTAAAAACAATCGAAACGGCATTAGATGAACTAAATTCAAATCAAACCAACGGGCTTAGCGAAGCCGAAGCCGCCCAGCGCCTAAAAAAATACGGCGCGAATGAATTAATTGAACGCGGCGGCAGAACTCCCCTACAAATTTTATGGGAGCAATTAACCGCCACAATGGTTTTAATTCTCATTGCGGCGGCAGTGGTGGCAGGTTTGCTCGGCGACACAAAAAATACAATCGCTATTCTTTCGATTGTGGCGTTGTATGCTTTGCTGGGTTTTATACAAGAATATCGCGCCGAACAAGCCATTGCGGCGCTCAAAAAATTATCGGTGCCGCATGTGCGCGCGATTCGAGAAGGTCAAATAAAAGATATAGCCGCAAACCAACTCGTGCCGGGCGACGTTATTCAACTGGAAACAGGCAACGTCATCCCTGCCGATTTGAGGTTAATGGAAGCGGTGAATTTACGCGTTCAAGAAGCGGCATTGACGGGCGAATCGGAGCCGATTGAAAAACATACCGCCGCCCTCGCCAGCGAAGAACTTCCGCTGGGCGATAGAAGAAACATGGCGTACATGGGGACTATTGTTACACAAGGGCGCGGGTTGGCGCTTGTTGTAGAAACAGGGATGCAAACCGAACTTGGCAAAATTGCCGATTTGATTCAACAAGTGCAACAAGAACAAACGCCGTTGCAACGCCGCCTCGATGCGCTTGGAAAAAACTTAGCGCTGATTGGTTTATTCATTGCAGGTTTAATTTTTATTTTAGGTCTTATGCGCGGCGATGAACTTCGTCACATGTTATTAACCGCCGTAAGCGTGGCTGTTGCCATTGTGCCAGAAGGTTTACCAGCAGTTGTTACCATCACACTTGCATTAGGCGCGCAACGCATGTTGGCGCGGAATGCGCTCATTCGTAAACTCCCTGCTGTTGAAACGCTTGGCTCGGTCACTGTGATATGTTCAGATAAAACAGGCACGCTGACAGAAAACAGAATGACGGTGGTGGTGTTAGATGTGGCTGACCATGCCCTTGATTTATCCAACGAAGTGACAAAGAGCGGTTCGCTTCGCGCCACGCGGACAGTTGGCGCGCCTATTCAATCTTCTCTTTCGCTTGCGGCAATTGGCGGCGCATTATGTAACGATGCAAAATTAATTGATACTGGTGACGATTCATTCAATACCATTGGCGACCCCACCGAAGGCGCATTAGTGGTCGCCGCCGCGCGCATGGGGTATTGGAAGTCGTCGTTAGATTTATCCTTCCCCCGCATAGAAGAACTGCCGTTTGACTCTGAAAGAAAAAGGATGACCACCGTGCATCATCTTGGTCAATACGACCCAGATATATTGGCAGGCGTAGATGTATCCGATAAAAAATATATCGCCTTCACCAAAGGCGGCATTGATGGATTATTAGACATCACCTCGCATGTTTGGGTGAATGGAAAAGCCGAAGTTCTTGGTGCAGGCTGGAGGTCAAGAATTGAAGCGGCTAATGAACGTTTAGCAAGAAAAGGAATGCGCGTCTTAGGCGTTGGTTTCCGTTTATTAAATTCAATTCCGGAAATTATCCAAACGGATTTGGAACAAAATATCACCTTAGTCGGTTTGTTCGGTATGATTGACCCCCCGCGCAAAGAAGTGAAAGACGCTGTGGCGATGTGTCGCGCGGCAGGCATTCGACCAGTGATGATTACTGGTGACCATCCATTAACTGCAATTGAAATTGCAAGACAACTTGGCATTACAGAAAATGGTCGCGCGTTAAGAGGAAGCGAAATTGAAAATTTAACGTTTGAAGAATTAAAACATGTTGTGGATGAAGTGAGCGTGTTTGCGCGCGTTGCCCCTGAACATAAACTAAAAATTGTGCAAGCCTTGCAAGAAAAAGGTCACATTGTTTCGATGACGGGCGACGGCGTGAACGATGCGCCCGCTTTACGCAAAGCGGATATTGGCGTGGCAATGGGCATTACAGGTACAGATGTTTCTAAAGAAGCTTCTGATTTGGTTTTGCTTGACGATAATTTTGCAACCATTGTCGCCGCCGTCAAAGAAGGTAGAACGATTTACGATAACATTCGTAAGTTTGTGCGCTTTAGCGTGGCTGGCAATATTGGTAAAGTGTTGGTGATGTTGCTCTCTCCATTTTTAGGGAAGCCTTTAGCATTGTTGCCATTGCAATTGCTTTGGTTAAATTTATTAACCGATGGTTTATTAGGTTTAGGCATGGGCGTTGAAAATGCAGAACGCGATACGATGAAACGAAAACCTTACTCACCTACTGAGGGAGTCTTCTCACGCGGCGCTGGCAAGCAAACAATTTTGGTTGGCATTCTCATTGGCGCATTGGCGTTAGGGCTCGGCGCTTGGTATTTCTTCACAGGTCGCCCCGAATGGCAAACGATGATTTTTACATCGCTGGCTTTTATGCAAGTCTTTCAAGCGCTGGCTTCACGCTCTGATAAAGAATCATTATTCAAAATGGGCGTGATGACAAACCCGCTTCTGGCTGGAATGGCATTATTGGTGACCGCTCTTCAACTTGCCGTTATCTACATCCCTGCCCTTGCAAATTTCTTTGAAGTCGTTCCATTAAGTTTATGCGATTTGGCGATTGCCATTTCGGTAGGAGTGATTGTGTTTGTGGCGCTGGAGTTAAGAAAAAAGAGAGTAGAGAACAGGGAATAGAGAGTAGTAATCTGATTTACAATAAATTAATCCCTAACCACAGTTGATACAAGCCAAAGAAAAACAAAGCAAGCGTTGAAATGCCTAGCATGGCTTTATTCACTTTCGGTCCAACTTTTGCGGCAGCGCCAAAGATGAAAATAATCAACATCAAGCTACTGATGAAAGAAATATAAAACCCAAGCAATAAACTGATTCCATGAATAGGCGTTTCTCTCCAGCCTTTGACTAAAATCGGTCCAGTCACCAAACTCCAAAATATGTATGGACCTGGGCTGAGAAAGTTCATCATCACCGCTTTGGGCAAACCATCTATCTTTGATTCTGGTTGCGCCTGATTCTCGTCAAAGTTTTTCCATGTTGTATAAGCGCCATAAGCCAGATATAAAATAAAAAGTCCGCTGGCGATGTATAAAAAGATTTGAAACCAATCAGGTACTTGACTCAATATCAAAACACACAACAAAATAATTGGCGCATCACTGATTAATGGCGCAAGTGCATTGACTAAACTTTTCTTCCAGCCGCGAGTCAATGCTTGAGAAATCAGATACGTTTGTAACGGTCCAGGTTGCGAGGCGGCGGCGAGACCAAATCCTAACCCTTGAATGAGATATATCCACATAGTTAAATTAACCGTCCCGCAGGTTTAATGTATCAATAGGCTTCGCTTCAAACCTGCGGGACGGTTTACTATTCTCCTAACAAATATTGATTAAAAAATTCAACAACTCTTTCTTCATATTCTTCCGCACGTTCTTTATCAAACTCAGTGTGACCCAACTCTGCATCAAACCATAATTCTTTTGGTTCATTCGCCGCATCATACAAAATTTGTCCACTGCTGGGTGAAATGACGGTATCTGCTCCGCCTTGCATTAAGAAAACAGGTCGCGGGCTAATTAACGGAATATATTTGGTTGTATCAATCTCTTCCATTTTGATTCCCGTATCCCGTTCCGCCCAAAACACAATCAACGGCACAAATGGAAATTCTGGCAAACCTGTAAAATGTTTAACGCTTGTGGCGACAGTGTCGGGCATAGATGAAAAAGCGCAATTCGCCACCACTGCTTTGATATTTTCATTTTGTGCCGCGTATTGAATCGCCAACATGCCGCCGTACGAATTGCCCAAAATGCCAATTTGATTTGGATTTATATCATCACGAGAAATCAGATACTGATACCACGCTTCCATATCAGACATTTCATAGATTCCCAGCGTGATATTTTCGCCTTCGCTATAATCATGCGCACGGACAGACGTAATCAAAACGCCGTAGCCATGTTTGTGCATCATCGCCGCTTCGTTGAGCATTTCTCGGCGCGTGGCTTTGTAGCCATGTTGCATGATGATGACCGCTCCATTTTCAGATGGAATAAACCAACCGACTAATTTCATGCCATCTCCATTTGTCACTTCTACATCTTCAAAAGGCAAGTTGTAATCGGCTGGAGTTTCGTTGGGTAAGTTACGGGTTTCCATGGGAGCAGTTAATAAGTTGATGGCTTCAACGCGAGTTTGATATAACAGCCCAGCAAAAATACCAAGCAAAATTGTAACGAATAAACTTAGGGCAATTTTTACTTTGCGATTCATTATTCTTCTCCTAACGCCTGTTTTACCGCTTCATACACATTCACCACGCCAAAGCCATAGGCATTGTTTGGAATATCGCCCGTAAAACAACCTTCTTCCGTTCTACCTGTGTAAGGTTGAGCGGTGTCAATGATTAATTGCTCAGTCGCGTCAATATCGCCAATCAAATCGGGTTGCGCTGACCAAATCAATGCAACTACGCCTACAACATGAGGTCCCGCCATAGACGTTCCGCTATTAGAAGCGTATGTTCCCAACGGCATAGAAGAAAGAATATCCATGCCGGGCGCCACAATATCAGGTTTGATTCTACCAGAGCCATCTACTGTCACAGGTCCACGACTGCTAAATGAAGCCATATCGCCGTTCCAATCAATTGCACCGACTGAAAAAACAGAATCATATAAAGACAAAGGCGAAGCGACTGTTTCACAACTTGGACCGTCATTGCCAGTAGAAACAACCACAAAAATTCCTGCATGTCTTAAGTTATCTACGGCATATAACAAAGCATTTGGGTCACAGCCTTCAATTTCAGGGCAACCCCATGAGTTATTCAATACATGTGCGGCTTGGGTTGGGTCGCCGTCTTTCAATGGGTCGCCGCCAATTGGAAACGGCGCCAGCATGAATTGCATACAATCTAAATAAAGAGCAGGGTTGGCTAAATTTCTATCTAAATTCACGCAGCCAATCCATTTGGCTTTGGGGGCAACGCCAATGCCAAATTTTCCTAAAATCGTTCCTAGCGTGTGCGTGCCGTGCCCGCCTTCATCGTTTGGCGATGTTGTGCCAGCCCATGGGTCAAACCAGTTGTAGTCGTCGCTTCCGTTATAACCGCGATATTGTTCGGCAATGGCTGGGTGTTCGCCATCCACACCCGAATCAGATTGCCCGATAATGATTCCTTCGCCTTGCACGCCAAATTCTTCCCACACTTTATCCGCGCCAATCATGGCGATATTCCATTGCACGCTTCCATCAACCTCAGAAACAAATCCAGGCGAAGGAGACGCTTCGGGCGCGGCACGCAGGCGTGGGCTAGGAATGACGCGCTCAACTTCAGGGCGAGTCAATAAAAATAATCGTATCAATGTGCCGCCTTGCACTTCCATCGAGTTTTGTAAATAATATGGCGTATATTTGATTCCAACGCTGTCAAAAATATTTCGCAAATCGGCTTGGGTTGCATTGGCATGTTCAGTCAAAAGTTCATAAGATTTAATTAAACGTTCTTCGCGGTCTTCGATGTTGACAACATCAGAAATATCGGCTTGGTCTTTGAAGATGATAAATAAACGGTCGCCATAATTGCCCGGATTACCAAACAGAAAATAAGTTGTGATGAGAATCATCCATGCAATGCCCGCGCTTGACCAACTGATTGCGCGCTTCGTTCTTGACGTGGAACTTGTTTTTGCTACCTGACGAATGAGCAATGCAACCAAACTTGTTCCCCAACCAATGAGTAATGCAATCGCAGTTGCGTTTGTGGCTAAGCCGCCAATATCACCCAATACGATAGTTAATTCTGTTGGGTCAAAAAACGCTAAGCCTGCAAATGCGATTAAACCAATGGCAACGCTCGCGGCGCCTTTGGATGGTAAAAGCGCGGCAATTCCAAATGCAAAAGCAGGCAGTAAAACAATCAAAATTAATTGTGCGCCATCATAACCGAACGATGAAGCCAGCAACGATAACACTGCGCCTACGCCAAGCCCATTTAATAAAACATTTTCGGCTGAATCAGTGATTAAGATGGAGGCTAATAAGCCAATTCCCAAACCTGCTAACAAACTGAGCGACACATCGCCCACTGAACCTAATGAACCAAAAATGACGAGAGGCGCAATTCCAAGCGCTGAAATTAATAACCCGAATGGAAGCGCGTTCGTTTGCCAATGGAGAGTACGCTTATCTATGCGGAACAGGATAAAAAATGTAATAAGCGCAATGGCAAGTTGGAAAATTGAACCAAGTTGGTCGTTGTTCGCGCCTAATAAACGAAGCATTAAAGTTGGGAATCCAATTAATGATGCGATGAAAATTCCGCGAAACCATGTTTTGAATCGTTCGTCAGATGTGAAACGCCACAACAAACTAGCGCTAAGGCTTAAAACCAAAGCCTGCGCTGCGAGACCAATCACCCCAGACCATTCCAGCGCTTTGGCGCTTAAAGAAATGACGGCGCTTTGTTCAAACGACCAAATCACACAGTGATAGATGAATAAACAAAATGGTAGTGGAATTGTCAGTAATAAGAAAAAAACTAGTGATGTTTGGCTACGATTCTGAGGCTGTGCAATAATGGGTTGATTGGAAATAGATTCTTCAGTCATTTTGATTCCTTATGAGGTTATTTTACAACAACATTACTTTCAGATATTTTTTCTTCTTTATGTGGTCTAACCTTAAACGCTTTGAACGCCCATTGCACGGCGGGACCGATAAGAATAGCAAAAACCAAAGTGCCAATTCCAGCGGGTCCGCCGAGAAGCCAGCCGATTGTAAATACCGTCAACTCAATAGAGGCGCGCGCTAACCTTAGACTTAATTTTGTGGTGCGGTGAATCGCCAACATCAAACTATCTCTCGGTCCTGCGCCCGCATCCACGCCGATATAGACGGCGCTGGCAATGCCTTGAATAAAAATCCCTGCAAGTAACATCAAGCTTTGTAAAAACAGATTTTCTTTTACAGCGGGAATGATTAGCAAAAATAAATCTAACCATAAGCCGATGCTAAGAATATTGCCCAGCGTTCCCCAGCCCACTTTTTCTCTTAAGAAAAGCACGAGGACTAAAACGACAAAAGCAACCAAAATTGTAATTGTGCCAATCGTTAAACCTGTTAGGTTTGCTAATGCCACTTCAAATACCGACCATGTGCTTGTGCCTAAATTTGCTTGAATGGTTAATGCAATGGAAACTCCATACAAAGCAAAACCAATTTGAATTACAAAAAAATCACGAATAAACGTATTCCATCGAATCGGTTTGAGCATTTTTCTCCTATTTGTTTGTATGTCATTGCAAAGAGCGCCGCAACAACGCATAATAGTCATCAGAGGCTTTGGGCTTTGCCTTCGCAATTGGCATTGATGTTACCCTATGATAGACTCTTTTGCTTGTTAGAAATTTACTTTTATGGAGATAACATGATAACCATTACGCCTTATCAACCTGAATGGAAAGATGAATTTCAGAACATTGGAACAGCGCTCAGAAAATTTCTTGGCGATTTGGCTACCCGCATTGACCATATCGGTTCAACTTCTGTGCCGAATTTGGACGCCAAAGATATTATTGATATTCAAGTGACTGTTGAATCATTATCGAATGAAGTAGAAAGAGCGTTAAACCTTGCAGGCTTTCAAAGGCATTTGCACATCACCCACGACCACATCCCGCCTGAATCTACATCTGACCCGAAAGAATGGGAAAAGTGGGTTTTCAAACCTGCTTCATCAAGCCGTAAAATTAATTTGCATGTAAGGGTGAAGGGGCGGGCAAATCAGCGCTACCCGATTTTATTCCGCGATTATTTACGCGCTGCGCCAATGGTCGCCCAAGCCTATGCAAAAGTAAAAAAGGAACTTGCCAAACATCACCCCGAAGATATTGAAGCGTATTACGATATCAAAGACCCCGTCTGCGACATTATCATCGGCGGCGCAGAGGAATGGGCGAAGTTAACGAATTGGAGTCAAGGAGAGAGTGATTGTTGAATTAAAGCGTAGGAGCGACCCTTCACAATAAATCAAGAGACTTTGAATTTAATGGGCGGGTCGCCCCTGACCATGATTAAAGTTTTATTTTCCCCTTCAAATGATTTCTCAACTTCGCCAACTTAATTCCGCTCAAATCAATCTTCTTCGCGTCAATCATTTTGGCGAAACGAGTTAATCCTTTTGCAAGCGCATCGGCAAATTTAGAATCTGTTGGGGCATCATCCTCAAGCCAAAATCCAAGAATGTGAAGCGTGTTTGTCGTGCGGTCAAGTTTTGGGTCGAGGCGGGCAACTAAATCATCGCCATATAAAATCGGCAGAACGTAATATCCCCACTTGCGTTGATGTTCAGGCTTATACACTTCCCACACATAATCAAAGTCGAAGACATGTTTCGCGCGTCCGCGAGCGCTGACCATTTCCAACGGGGCAAGAAGCGTTACTTCTTCATCAGTGGTTGTATCCAACGCTTTCCAATTTTTGGGGATTCGTCCTGCTTCCAAATCATCAAAATATTTTTTGTTTTCACTCAATGTAAGCCAAACATCTTTTGAACCTTCGATTTGCACGCGCATAATTTTTTTATCGTCAAACAACTCATTTAGTTTAATTTGCGCTTCTTTGGCAGGCATCGAACTTCTCTCTATGCTATATTTCCAAACATAATGAAAACGTTTTTCTTTCATCATATTGACCATGTTGATTTGTTTGAGTGCAAAATGTGTTTCCGCTTCTTTTTCATCGGCAACATAATCATATTTTTTCGGAACAACTCTTTCGCGCAAATCATAAATACGGTCAAAACCTTTGCGATGCGAAATCATCACCTCACCAGTCAGCCACAAATAATATAAACCGACCGAAGTATCTTTGCGCCCTCGATAACTCCACTCTTTGAAAGCATTGCCTTCAAAATCACGGTTGCCCATGGGTCCATTATCTTTTAATGCTTTCAAAATAAAGTTCACCAAATCTTTTGGCGGATGTTTGAACGATTCGTAGCGCATCCCGCGCGCTTGAAAATTTTTCATTGGCAAACGCCAATACGGAAACTCACGCATCGGATACAACGCCAGCCAGCCGCCATAATCAAACGCTTGTCGTTTTTCATACGCCATTTGATATAACATTTCAGGTTTGTAATTGATAACGCGACCATACATGGCAATATCTTGACTTCGCGCCACCATCGTGAGCGGGTCAAGTTGCAACGCCTCAATCTGACGTAAAGCGGCTTCTACACCTTTGACATTTTCAAATCTTCGACCTGGCCATAGTCCCTGCGCGCCTAGTAAAAATCTTCGATACGTTTGTTTTGAAATAGTTTCCATGTTTTGATTATAGTATATTTGTTCTAATAATTATAGGGGCGACCCGCCCAGAATAATAAGACTATTTAATGATATTGAAGGGTCGCCCTTACCTAACAAAAAAACCGAGATGATTCATCTCGGTCTGTCGTCCACTGTCTACGGTCTATGACTAATCATCATTCAATGCCGCAATGGCGCGCAATAAGCCAAACAATAATATGCCTAACTTCAAACCTTCACCTGTTGTTATGGCGGTTTCTCTATTGTTTCGTTCGGCGCGGCGATTCAAAAGCATTGCCGCAATCAGACCAACGACTGCGCCAATCACCACGCCGCCAAAAATTGTTCTACTTCTGTTCATGGAGTCACCTTTTCAAAAAACGCTTTGATTGCTTCGAGCCAGCCATTAATGGCAATAATCGGCTTCACTGCCATATTAGCGCCGCGTTTGATATACCCTTCCGCTATATATACATATTCTTGAGCGATGCCCGTGTAATAAGGCAAACCGCTCAGGGCGCGCGCCATAAGATAAATGAGTCCAATTAATAAAGCCAGAACGATTAACCCCGCCAACATCATTGGAATCACAATCCAAATCGTAGAAATCGCCGCCCAACGACCCACGTCGCCGCCTTGGTTAAAGGTAGCAACGCTCACCCACACCACACACCCAACAAAAGCCAATGCGCTCACCGTCACAGGCAAGATAATCTGCGTCAGGCGTTGTTTGCGGTGTTTGAGATACGAATAATGCTCAGGTCGCTGCGGAATTTTTGCTTTTTCGGTCATTGAGGATATTTTAGCATGAAATAGCATGTCATTGCGAGGAGTGACGAAGTCACAACGAAGCAATCTTATTGTTGTAATGTGAGATTGCTTCGCCATCAAAAAACAAGAACGATGGCTCGCAATGACATAAAAAAAGTGACAATCACCTTTGAGATGACTGTCACTTTCGTTTCAATAATTATCTTATCTTCTATTTCTCAAAAACGTAGGGACATCTAAATCGTCAGAGCCAAGATTCGGCGCAGGTTGTGATTTGACATCGCTGGATGAGCGCGTCTCGGCGCTGACGCTGACCGATTCGCTGGGGCGAGCAAAAGGTGTGTTGGAAACAGAAACAGGTTTATCGTTAGAGCGAGGGAGGCGTTCTAAAGCGCGGCGTGGAACTCCACTGCGTTCAAATCCAGTAGCGATGACGGTGACGCGAATCTCATCGCCCATTTCAGGGTCAATCACCGCGCCAAATATCATGTTCACATCTGGATGCGCCGTTTCGCGGATGATTGCAGCGGCGGCATTGACTTCAAAGAGCGTCATGTTTGGTCCGCCAGTGACGTTGAATAAAACGCCGCGTGCGCCGTCAATCGTAATATCAAGCAATTGACTGGAAATGGCTTGCTCAGCGGCTTGTTTGGCGCGGTCTTCGCCAGAGCCTCGCCCCACCGCCATGAGCGCCGCGCCGCCCTCAGACATAATAGCGCGAACGTCTGCAAAATCCAAATTGATTAAGCCAGGAATTGTTATTAATTCAGAAATGCCTTGAATGCCCTGATGCAGCACTTCATCCGCCATACGGAAGGCATCTTGCAATGAAGATTTTTTATCAGCCAGTTGAAGCAAACGGTCATTGGGAATAGAAATGAGCGTATGCGCATGTTCTTTCATTTTGGCAACGCCCGCTTCGGCAGATTGACTGCGTTTATTGCCTTCAAATGTAAATGGACGAGTAACCACGCCAATGGTCAGCGCGCCGCATTCTTTGGCGACTTGCGCCACCACAGGCGCGGCGCCAGTGCCTGTGCCGCCGCCCATACCAGCAGTGACGAAAACCATGTCGGCGCCTTTGAGCACGTTGTAAAGTTCATCAGACGATTCTTCTGCGGCTTTGCGCCCGATTTCAGGGTCGCCGCCTGCGCCAAGCCCACGCGTAATTTTATCGCCGAGGCGCACGCGTGTTTGCGCGCGTGAAAGAGTCAACGCTTGCGCATCGGTATTGGCGACGATAAATTCAACGCCTTGAATCCCTTCTTCAATCATGCGGTTGACTGCGTTTTGCCCGCCGCCCCCCACGCCAATGACTTTAATACGAGCAAAGGCTTCGGTTTGTAAGTTTCTTTTATTTGTGTCCATTTTATTCTCCTGGCAAAGAATATGCCTTATCTTAAACGATAAATTGATTTTTTAACAGGGTAGAAAGGTCATAAGTTTCTGGTTGCAAGCCATAACTACGCTTGACATTTTGACCTTCGACCTTCGACCTTCGACCTTCGACCTTCGACCTTTGACCTTTGACCTTCGACCTTTGACTTTTCGAAAATCCTTCATGGCAACAACCTCGTCACCCATTTCTTTATCGCTTCAAAGTTAAAGTTCCACTCGTTTCTGTTTCTTCGTCTTTTATTTCCGCTGGAAATAGTCACTTGCTGGTCGTGCATGGCGACTGCCCATTTCAATAATCCAATGCTGGTTGAATACATTGGTGAGTTTAATTTATCCACTAAACCTTTTAGGTTTTGCGGTTGAGCGGTTCGCACGGGTATTCCTAACACTTCGCTGGCAACTTTGCTAATGCCCGGCAAGGCAGATGTTCCGCCCGTTAACACCATACCGGCAGGTAATAAACCATCATAGCCAGAGCGTTTTATTTCTTGCAAAATTAATCCGAATGTTTCTTCCACCCGCGCTTCGATGATGTGCGCCAAGTCTTGACGATTAATCCGCACGTCTTTATCTTCGCCAAATGGGCGGATGAGGAAATACTCTTCGCTTCCAATCTCTGACCGAACGGCATGACCTTGCTGTTTTTTCACTTCTTCAGCCTGAGATAGATTCAAACGAAGCCCATGTGAAATATCTTGGGTAATATGATTGCCGCCAACCGCTAAAACCATCGTATGCCACACATCGCCGTCCACATAAATGGCTAAGTCGGTTGTGCCGCCGCCAATATCGCAAACCGCTACGCCCGCCTGACGTTCTTGTTCGGTCAATACCACTTCAGCCGAGGCAAGCGGGTTCAAGACAAATTGTTGAATTTCTACGCCTGCCGCGCTGACGCATTGGCGAATGTTATCTACCGTTGCGCTGGCGGCGGTGATGATGTGCGTTTCAACCTCTAACTTGAAGCCGTGCATCCCCACTGGGGTTTTTACGCCTTCTTGCCCATCTACCGAAACGCCGCGTTGAATGACATGCACAATTTCACGGTCATGCGGAATGGCGATGGCTTGGGCTTGGTCTAAGGCGCGGGCTAGGTCATGAATATCAATAATGCCGCTGGGGACGCCAGCCGCGCCTCTGCTATTGACAGAGGAAACATGCGCGCCTGCTAAGCTGACCAATGCGGTAGTAATTTCTAAACTGGAGGTGCTTTCCGCTTTTTCTACGGAACGTTTGATGGCTTGCGACGCGGCGGCTAAATCTACCACGATGCCTTTGCGAATCCCAGCCGAAGGTTCGATACCTACGCCGAGAATGCGAATTTCACCGCGGTCTTCCACTCTGCCAACAAGGGTGCAGACTTTGGTTGTGCCTACGTCTATGCCGACTACAATTTCTTCCATATATTCCTGTCTATCGTTTTTATAAATCCTAAAGAAAGATGTTTAGGTTTTAATCTATTGATTTATTCTTCCGTTTCTACGATTTCTGCCATTCGATAAAACGGCGCGTCGGGGTGAACGACATTGATGTAACTTGGGGTTTTTCGGCTGGCAATTAATGAATCAACTAAGGCTTGATACACGCGAATCTTGAGGGGCATATCATGCGCCGATGCGCCAAAGGCGGCAACCCAGCCGCGTGGGTCGCGCCAGTGTAAACCGTCGGCTAAGGAAAATGTCAGGGTGGCGTCGGCAGGCTTCACCGAAGAAAGAAGCGTGATGGCGTCCACTAAATCTTTTTGTATGTAGGGAGTGGGTCCGTTATCGGCTGGAATGCCTGCTGGGGGGGTGTCTATTGCGTTGACAACGAGTAAATTTTCGGCAACGCCGCGCGGGCGAAACGCCACGCCTGTTGCGTCAATCCAAGTGTAGCCGCCGTTTTGTTGCCATAAGATGAGGGGCGTGCGCTCGGCGATGGTGATATAAACATGGTTTGGCAAATATACTTTCACTTCTGCCGAGATGAGTTCGGGGTAGTTCATTAAGATATTTTTTTGCACTTCTTCAGGTTGTATGAAAAAGATGGATTGATTCGTTACGCCGCTCACGGCGTTGATTTCTTCGCGGGTGAGGCGGTTGTTGCCTAATACGGTGGCTTGGGGAACGTAAAAGTATGGCAGTGCGAATAATCCATACAAGGTTATGCCTAAGAGCAAAGCGGTAATCAATGAAACAAAGCGCCAATTGGCGTTGAGGCGGAAATTGGGCAAGGCGATATTAGGTTTGGATAAATGAATTTCAGGCAAGCCCAATGAGACGTTAAAACGGCGTTTTTGCGTTTTTCGCGGCGGAGAATATACGTTGATTGGAATCGTTGGGGTGCGCGAAGTGACCTTTACCATTGGTTTGGCGGCTTGTTGGGCAATGTGCGCCATTTCTTTGGCGGCGCGTTCATTGCGACGTTGGCGCACAATTTCGGCGCGGGTTAATTCACGTTTGTTTCTCATGCAGTTCTCCGGCGTTCGGTTCTATCTCTTTGTAATTTTCTTTCTAAAGCCAGTTCAATGAGTTTATTGACTAATTCGGCGTAGGATAGTCCGCTGGCTTGCCATAATTTGGGGTACATGCTAATCGAAGTGAAGCCCGGCAAGGTGTTCAATTCGTTTAAGTAAATTTTGTTATTGTGCATGTCCACAAAAAAATCTGCGCGCGCCATGCCTGCACAATCAATGGCTTTGTAGGCGCGGATGGCGTATTCACGAATTTTTTCGGTAATTTCATTTGGCAATTGCGAAGGGATGATTAAGCCCGATGTGCCGTCAATATATTTTGATTCGTACGAGTAAAACTCGCGGCTGGGCAGCACTTCGCCGCAAACCGATGCGATTGGGTCTTCGTTGCCTAATACGCTCACTTCAACTTCGCGCACGTTGCCAATGCCTTTTTCGATTAAGACGCGCCGGTCGTAGCGGGCGGCGTCTAGCAAGCCTTCGGTTAAATCGGAGCGGGAATTGCATTTGCTAATTCCAACGGATGAGCCGAGATTGGCAGGTTTTGTGAACAGCGGGTAATCGCCTAGGGCTTCGGCTTTTTGAATCACGGCGTTGATATCTTTTTCAATTTCGTTTCGTAAGACGAGAGTCGAATCTACAATTGGGATGCGGTTGGCGCGCATGACGTCTTTGAAGATGGCTTTATCCATCCCTACGGATGAACCCGCTACGCCCGCGCCAACATAGGCGACATCGGCAAGTTCAAATAAGCCTTGCATTGTGCCGTCTTCGCCGAAGGGACCGTGCAAGACGGGGAAGAAAACGTCTATATCTGAAATTTTATGAAGCGTTTCAGTGTGATTCGTCGTTCTTAGTTCGTAAAGGGCGTTGTGAGACGGTTGGGTTGGCGGAATGACCGGGGTTAACTTTGAATATTCTTTCTTTTCAAAGGCTTCTAAGGCTTGTGCGCCTGTAAGCCAGTTGCCGTCTAAAGTGACGCCGATTTGAAAAACCTCATAACGTTGTGAATCTAAAACAGACAGCACAGAACGCGCCGACATGAGCGAAACGTCATGCTCTCCTGACCTTCCTCCAAATAAAACTGCAATACGAAGTTTTTCAGTCATCTAATCTCTAGTCTCTAATCTCAAAGAATTACTAATTACCAATTACCTATCAACTCAACTTCCAATTCCAACTCAACGTTAAATTTTTCTTTTACGGTTTTTTGGGCTAACTGAATCAAAGCGAAGACATCGCTTGCCTTCGTTTCGCCGTGATTGATAAAAAAATTTCCGTGCAACGGGCTAATTTCAGCGTTGCCGACGCGCGCGCCCTTCAACCCTGCGGCTTCGATTAATCGTCCAGCATAATCGCCTTGCGGGTTCTTAAACATAGAACCCATGCTCGCGCCGGGCGGTTGAGTTAACTTTCGGCGTTCGCTGAATTGATTAATTTTAACAGACACTTCATCCACCGTTGAATGTTTTAGCCCCAACAATGCTGAAAGGACGACCATTTTAATTTCATTGCGTTTCATCACACTGCTGCGATAGTTATATTTCATTTGTTCAACGGAAATTTTTTCAATTCCGTTTTCTGTCAGCGCTTCTGCCCAAATTAAATTATGCGATATATCGCCGTCATACGCGCCGGCATTGCCATATACCGCGCCGCCCACCGTGCCTGGCACAGTGCATGCCCATTCCAAGCCTGATAATCCTTTTTCGGCGCAGCGCCGCGATAAATTGCTGACGACCACGCCCGCCTCGCACCACACTTGAGGCTGATTGCCCAACTCAAATTTCACCGCCTTCGCGCGATTCAAAACCACCGCGCCGCGAAAGCCTTTATCGCTTACTAAAACATTTGACCCGCCGCCAAGAACGACGTAAGGGATGTTATTTTCCCAAATCAATTGAATCGCCTCGGCGAGTTCGTCTTTCGACTTCACGGTAATCAACGCATCCGCAGGTCCGCCAATGCGCGCGGAGGTATAAGGCGCAAGAGGCGCATTCTCTTGCACGGCTTTCCCAAATTTTGGGAATAGTATTTCAAAAGCGGGCGTTGATTGGGTCATAAACATATTTTTATTACGTCAGGGCGACAAGTTTCAAATTTACAATTCTTGCAACAACTCTCCGCTCAACTTATCCGCATCGCCAGCGGATAAGATAAGCACAACATCATTGGAACGCAAATGTTTCAATAAATATTCTTTTGTTTCACTTAACGAACCGCTATAACGAGCCGAAGCGTGAGGCATAATGGAAACCACTGCCGCGGATGAAAAATCCTGTTGAGGCTCGCGTGAAGCGTAAATTTCCGTCACCAGCGCTTCATCTGCATCTGAAAAAGCGCGGGAGAAATCCATCATCAAAGTTTTTGTGCGTGAATATGTGTGCGGTTGCCACACAGCCCAAATGCGCGAGGTTGGGTAACGCGCCCTGGCGCCCGCCAATGTGGCGCGAATTTCAGTAGGATGATGGGCATAATCGTCAATGATGATGATGCCTTTTTTCTCGCCGCGAATTTCAAACCTGCGACCTGTGCCAGTAAATTCACTTAATGCTTTTGCGGCTTCATCGAGCGGAAGACCAAGCGTTGCCGCAACTGATAACGCCGCGAGCGCATTGCGCACATTATGCTCGCCCGGCGTTTGTAACGAAACATGAATTGAAGCGGATATATCTATATTTGTAACGGCGGAAAAATCGTAACCGCCGCGTTCGTTCGGTTGCATCATTCGGGCTTGCATCCATTGCGGGCTGTTAATGGTCATTTCGCCTTGCACGCTATAAGATAAAACATTCAAGCCTTTGCGCCGCGCATGGCTTAACAACGAAACCGCGCCTTCGTCTTCGGCGCAGGCGATGAATACGCCGTCTTCGGGAAGTAAATCTACAAAACTTTGAAACGCCGCGTACATATCTTCAAACGTCGGAAAACAATCAGGATGGTCGTATTCCAGGTTGGTGACTACGGCAATTTGCGGCTTTAACCCTAAAAACATTTTGTCATATTCATCGGCTTCAATTACAAACGCTTCGCCTGCGCCGGCATGGGCGTTCACCTTCAAATTGTTCAACGTGCCGCCCACAATAAAGGATGGGTCGCGTTTCATGGCGTATAACATCCAAGCAATCATAGCGGTCGTTGTTGTTTTTCCATGCGTGCCAGCCACGGCGATCCCCGTCTTCTTCTCCATCAACTGACCCAGAAAATCGGAACGTTTATAAACGGGAATGCCAGCCTTCTTCGCCGCTTCCACTTCGGGGTTATCTGCTTTTACGGCGGAAGACATAATCACCATTTCGGCATTGCCAATATTGCGCGGGTGGTGACCGATGTAAACGGTTACGCCTTGAGTTTGCAAATCTAAGGCAAATTGGCTCGGCGCTTGGTCGGAGCCTGTCACTTCGTAGCCGCTTTCTTTTAACAGGCGCGCAATGGCAGAAAGCCCCGAGCCCCCAATGCCGATGAAGTGAACTCTTTTCATGGTCGCGCTTCGCCTTTAGACATAGACTACAATGATAAATATTAAAATAATAATGACGGCGAAATAAATGCCGGGTTCGCCCAAAAAGCGCGGCGGCATGACTGCCATCATTCTTTCAATTGTATCCGCTATGGCGGGGTCGGTGGCGCGGCTAATGATATTCGAATAAGGGTAATTGGCGAAATGGATGTAATACAACACGCTGCCAGCAATAAGGTAGCCATTAATGCCGCCAAGCACCGCGCCAAATAAACTATCTTGCAGTTTTTCACGGTTGGCTTTTGGCGCAAACCGCGAGACGTTTACGCTCTGATAGCCAAAATACACCAGCGCCGCTAAAATAATAATGCGCGTCCAAAATACAGACGTGCTGGTTTTATCTAAATCGCGCACAAGGGGAATGTACTTCTCTAATAGTAAATTGACGGCTAAAGACGTGATAACGCTGAAGATGACCAGTAATTCTTTCGCCCAGCCGCGCATCGCGCCGATAAAAGCGAATAAGAACACATACATCCAAAAAATATAATAAATGCTCATCATAGGGGGCGCTCTCCTGCCAATTCAAGCAAGCGGCTGGCGATTAAATCCGCCGCATGAGGGGTGGCTAGTTTTTTCATGGCGGCTTTCATGGTTTGTCGTTTGTTTTCGTTCAAAAGTATATCTTTGATTACGAAAAAAAGTTGGTCTTGCAACAATTCATCTTGCAATACGACGGCGGCGTTGTGTTTGGCTAAATAGTCGGCGTTCACTTTTTGATAACGCCACGCATACGGATAGGGCGCAAGAATGGCGGGCAGCTCAAAATATGGATATTCGCCCAGCGTAGATGCGCCCGCGCGCGACACGACTAAATCGGCGGCGGCGAGCGCCGCGCCCATTTCATGCAAGTATGGCAGGGCGTGATAATGCTTGGTCAACTCTTTTGGTAAAGAATTTTGCACGGTTTTTTCTATCGTTTCAAAATCGGTTGCGCCTGTGATGTGAATCACTTGGGTAATTTCAAGAATTTTCTTAAGATGCCTCACAACCGCCATGTTAATCGAACGCGCGCCTTTGCTTCCGCCTGTAATGAGCAAGACGGGTTTTGTAGAGTCAAGATGCAGGTAAGATAAGGCTGAGGCGCGAGACCAAGTTGAAAGTTCAGAACGAAGCGGGTAGCCTGTGACGACGAGTTTTTTGGAGGATGAAAAATATTTTTTTGAGTCGTCGGCAGTTAATGTAATCGCATCGGCAAAGTTCGCTAAAAATTTTAAGGCAAGCCCAGGCTCAATATCTGGCACATATAAAAGAGTAGGAACGCTTCTGCCGGCAATTGCCATAGGCGCGGCAATATAACCGCCAGTAAACAATAAAACATCGGGCTTGAATTCATTTAATATTTTTTTCGATTCAAACGCGCCGTTCATTAGTTTCATGATATTTTTGGGCAAAGCGTGCAAGCCCACGCCATGCACGCCGGCGGCAGAGATAGAAAGATATGGAATACCAGCGCGCTTCACGAGCGCTTCTTCCATACCGCCTTCGCCGCCGACCCAAAGCGTTTGCATATTTGCCTTTCTATTTTTTAGCGCTTCGTAAACGGACAGAGCGGGGTACACCCCTCCGCCCGTTCCACCAGCGCAAATGAGTAATCGCACTGTATGTTCTCCATTCGTCGTCTGAGGCGTTGGTCGCCAAACTTGCTTGTCGTGAAATGTTAAATAAAATTCCTAAAGCGGCAAGCGTGGTGACTAAGTTTGAACCGCCGGCGCTAATAAACGGCAGCGCATTGCCGGCAAACGGCAATAAGCCCACCATGACCGCCATATTGATTAATGCCTCCATGCCAATCCATAACACTAAACCAGAGGCAAGTAATGTGCCCAGCATATCGGGCGCGCGGCGCGCAATGACAAACCCGCGCCAAACCAACAAACCATATAAACCCATTAAGCCCACCGCGCCAAACCAACCTAATTCCTCCACTACCACCGCAAAGACGCTATCGGTGGGCGGCACAGGTAAACCCGTTACTTTTGATAACGAATTGCCAATGCCCACGCCAAACCAACCGCCATTGACAATCGCCTCAAACGAACGGCGGACGTGATACGAAGCCTGCAGTGGGTCTTTAATGCCAGCCAAAAAATCTGAAATTCTTTCTTGCCCTGTTAAACTAATTGAAACCACGCCCCATGCCGCCACACATGCGATGATTAATAAGATGCCGATTTGTTTTAAGTCGCCGCCGGCTAAAAAGAATAGCAAGCCGCCTAAGATTAACACCGTGCCTGCCGCGCTTAAATCAGGTTGTTGATAAATCAAACCGCCCACAATGCCTAAAATTACGCCGAGCGGAATTAACCCTAATGAAATATCTTGCAATAAATCTCGTTTGGCATATAGCCAAACGGCTAAATACAAAATAGAAACTAATTTCGCCAATTCAGAGGGTTGCACCGAGCCTGCGAAAATAGCGCGTTTAGCGTTAAAACGAATTTCGCTCATCAATAACACGGTAATTAACATCAAAATAGTAAACGCCATCACTGGCACAACCAACTTGCGCCAATGGTGATAATCAAAAAACGCCAAACATAAGGCGATAACCGAGCCAAGCCCCAGCCACATTAATTGACGATTGAACATATACATGGCATCGCCGTTATATGCCGCGCGCGAAAAATCCCACGAAGCGGAGTACAACATCACCAACCCAAATACCGTCAGCGCCACTAGCGTCACCAGCAAGGGCATATCAAAGCCGCGAACAAAACGCGCCGCATTGGGGAATGAATTTTCTTTTACGAAAGTTCGAGCGTCCATTTTCTAAAAGCGTCTCCTCTTTCTGCAAAGTCTTTGAACTCATCAAAACTAGTGCAACCCGGCGAGAGCAACACCACGTCGCCCGATTTTGCAACCCGATGGGCTTTCAAAACGGCTTCGTGCAACCCCTCGGCAAGATGCACTTCTACGCCTCTGCCTACGGTGATGCTTGCGATGACATCCTCAATCATTTCTTTCGCCTCGCCAAAGGCAACCACATGCTCCACGCGTTGGTGAATTAACTTCGCTAAATCGTTCCACGGCAATTTTTTATCTCTGCCGCCAAGCAGTAACACAATCGGCTCAGTAAAAGAGTTAATCGCCGCCATGCTTCGCTCTGGCGCGGTGGCAATCGAATCGTTATACCAGCGCACGCCGTTCAATTCGCGCACAAATTCTAAGCGGTGAGCCACGCCGCGAAATTCTTCGGCTGCTTGAATCATGGTCTGCAAATCAAACCCTGCGGCGTAACCGATGGCGAAAGCGGCAAGTATATTGCTGACATTATGCTCGCCGCGCAATTGAATTTTCTCTTTGGGCATCAGTTCAATCTTGCGCTTGCCGTCGCGGATGTATAAAACGTTATCTTTCGCATACGCGCCGTTTAGGTCTTTTTGCAGTTCGGTTAAACTAAATGTAAACAACGCGCCTTTGACTTTGTCGCGTAAATTCCATGCGCCCGCGTTATCAAAACCGAGAATGGCAATATCATCTTTCGATTGAAAATCTAAAATGCGGGCTTTGGCTTTGGCGTAGGCTTCCATTGTGCCGTGGCGGTCTAAATGATTTGGGGTGATGTTAAGAACGGCGGCGATGTTCGGCGAAATTGTCATTTGTTCCAATTGAAAAGAAGATAACTCCAAAACGGCGAGGTCGTCTTCTTGCATTTCGTCCACATAATTAATTAATGGGTCGCCGATGTTTCCGCCCACATAGGCGCGCGGGCGGCGCACCGTTGCCCAAGATGATTTTTGTATAGGTTGAACTTTAATAGCGGCTTTTGCCATTTCGCCAACCAGCGTGGTCGTTGTCGTTTTTCCGGCAGAGCCTGTAATGCCAATCGTTTTGCATGGAACGACTTCCATAAAAATTTGCGAATCGTTAGAAAGCGGAATATCTCGTTTGAGGGCTTCTTGCACAATGGGCAAATCTAACGGCACGCCGCCAGAAACGCAAAGCAAATCAATATCGTCTAGTAGTTCAATGGGGTGAGAACCCGTCACCCATTTCACATTTGCCTTGCTTAAAGAGGCTTGGGCGGAAGATAACGCCTCCGCAGGGCGGGCGTCATTCAACGTTACGGATGAGGCGCGCGAAGAGAGCCAGCGCGCAAGGGCAAGCCCTTGCCTCGCGGCGCCAAGAATAAGAATGCGTTTGTTCATCCAGTAATTTGCCATTGTTACACTTGTGAAAGTCCAATTCCAATCAACGCCGCCATTAAACCGATAAGCCAAAACCGTTGCACCACTTGCGTTTCGCTCCAGCCAAGCAATTCAAAATGATGATGAATCGGCGTCATCTTGAAAAATCGTTTGCCGCCCGTCCAGCGGAAATAGACAATTTGAATGACAACGCTTAACATTTCGCTCAACGGAATAATGCCGATGATTAACAAAAGAGGCCATTGCCCGGTCATCAAAGCGACGACCGCTAATACCGAGCCTAGCGCCATCGAGCCAGTGTCGCCCATGATTAATTGCGCAGGGTGAACATTGAACCAAAGAAAACCAAATAACGCGCCAACAAGGATAAAACAAAACCTTGCTAAATATACTTGCTCTTGCATAAGGGCAATGCCGCCAAAGGCGGCAATGGCGGTAGCGGAAATTAAACCAGCCAGCCCGTCTAGCCCATCGGTAAAGTTGACGGCATTGGACTCAGCCACAATAATGAAAGCGGCAATCGGCACATAAACCCAGCCAATTTCAATTTCAAAGAAAAAGCCGGGCAGGTATAAATCGGGCGCGTCAATCATGTATTTCAAGGCGTAAGCGGTGGCTAAAGCAAGCAAAGTTTGAACCATAAATTTTGTGCGCGCGCGCATACCGTCGCCTTTGCGCCTGCCGTGAATGCCCTCCCAATCGTCCACGGCGCCTAAAATGCCAAACGCAAGCATAACCGCCATAGGCAAAAGCACAGAAGGACCCACTACGCTGGCGGTAACGCCAATAATGCCAACGGCGTTTAACAAACCGCCAAATAAAATGACCGGCAAAATAAACATAATGCCGCCCATGGTCGGCGTGCCCATTTTGACACGGTGTCCTTCAGGCTGTTCGATGCGAATAATTTTGCCGAGTTTGTAATGGCGCAAAATACGCAGCAACGGTCCGCCCCAAATAGCCGTCATCACAAAGGCTAAGCCTGCTAAACTGAGCGAAAGGGCAATATCTCTCACGAGCGAACCTCCAATGCGGCGGTGATGCGGTCCATGCGCAAACCATGCGAGCCTTTGATTAACACAGCGTCAGATGAAGTTAGGTTTTTATTTAACCAGTCAATCATAGGTTCGGGCGCTTCGAATTCAAAAATGTGAGACGGTTTCATCCCCGCTTTGCGCGCCGCCTCGGCGATTATTTTTGCCCGCGCGCCAAGCGTTAGCAAAATCTTCGCCACTTGCGCGGCGCGAATGCCCACCATTTCGTGCCCTTGCCGTTCGTAGGGTCCTAATTCCAGCATATCGCCTAGCACAGCAATTTTTCTACCGTCTAGTTCGTCTAATAAATTAAGCGCGGCTAACATCGATTCGGGCGAGGCGTTGTAGGTGTCGTCTAAAATCAATGCGCCGATATCGTTTCTGACGGCGACAAGGCGTAATTGAGCGTGTCCGTGCGATAAGCCTTCTAAAATTTCTTGCCAGGTGAGTCCATCGTTTAACCCAACCGATGCGGCTCGTAAAGCCGTGTGAACAGAATGACGACCAATCATCGGCACGCGCGTATGCAAAATTTCTTTTTTGTAGTGAAAACGAAAACGGATTCCGTCTAAGCCTAAGCCTTCAATTTGGTCTGCCCATAAATCGGCTTCGGGAGATAAGCCGTAAAAAAACACTTTGGCTTTTGTTCTTTCTTCCATTTTGCGAACCCAGGGGTCGTCAAAGTTCAAAATCGCCACGCCGTTTTCTGGCAGGGCTTGCGGCAATTCGCTTTTTCCTCTAAAGATGGCTTCTTGTGAGCCTGCGCGTTCGGCATGGACTGTGCCGACATTAGAAATAACGCCAATATGCGGCAGGGCAATATCGCATAAAAATTGAATTTCGCCCGGCACATAAAACCCCATTTCTAGCACGGCGCGTTCATACCCTGCGCCGAGTTTCAAAATCGTTAGAGGCAAACCGATTTCGTTATTCAAATTGCCGGGGCTTTTGAGGGTGCGATATTTCACGCTCAGCACTTCGGCGACCATTTCTTTGGTGGTAGATTTGCCGACGCTGCCCGTAATGCCAATCACTTTCAGGTTTAGTTTGCGCCTCCAAAAGCGGGCAATTTGTTGTAAGGCAGAAAGGGTATTATCTACCCGCAGGCATAAGGGAGAATCAAAGTGGAAGTTTGCATCCAGTTGAACGTCGCCGCGCAGGTCGAGGGTACGAAAAGAAGCGTCTATGTCTTTTTGAATTAAAGCAAAAGACGCCCCCCGCTTAAATGCGTCTTGCAGGAAGTCATGTCCATCCACTTTTTCGCCGCGCATCGCCACAAACAACGAGCCGGGAATCGTTTGGCGCGAATCAATTGCCGCTTCGGTGATGACGGCGTTTGCATTCGCAGGGCGAATTGCGGTTAAGGCTTCAATAACATCGGCAAGAGTTAATAACATATTATTGTGAGGCAATTTGTTGGCGAATAAAATCAGGCGGAATATCTAACAGGATGACTGTCTTTTGCGCCATTTCTGAAAAAACAGGGGCGGCGGTTTCAGAACCCCATGGCGAGGCGGTGGGGCGTTCAAGCCAAACGTAAATCATAAATTGCGGGTCGTCAACTGGTCCCCAGCCAATAAACGAAGCGTTGGTTTGCGATATATCATAAAAACCGTTGACGGGAATTTCAGCCGTGCCTGTTTTACCAGCCACGCGATAGCCCGGCACCAGCGCCAACGATGATTCAGCTTCTAAAGAAAGCGCCAGCATTTCGGTTAATGTGTTTGCGGTTTGCGATGATATGGGCGAGCCGGCAAATTGCGCCGGCACATTATATTGACGACCGTCGCGCACCATAGCGTATAACACATGCGGGGTGACCATGCGTCCATCGTTTGCGACCGCCGAAGCCGCCGCCATCATTTGAATTGGCGTAACTGCAACGCCTTGACCAAACGAATTTGTTCCTAAATCTACAGGATACCAATCCGCATCGCCCGGCATTTTGAGCCTGCCTGTCGCTTCCCCAGCCAAGTCTATGCCTGTGAGGTGACCTAAGCCAAAGGCGTCCATGTAGGCGTAAAAATTGTTTGCGCCCATTTGCGTAGCAAGGTTAACCATACATACATTCAATGAATGTTGTAAACAACCAATCATATTTTGCACGCCCCAGGGGTTACGGTCCCAATTTTGAATCGTCACGCCGCCGATGAGAATAGAGCCTGTGTCTAAATAGGTGGTGTTCGGTGTGACGGTGTTTGTATCTAACGCCGCCGCCATAGTTAAGATTTTTAATACCGAGCCCGGTTCGTATGTTTTAGAAATAGCGGGGTTGAATTCGGTGGCGTTATCGTAAATCGAGTCGTAATTCCAAAAATTGTTCAAATCCATGCGGCGTGAAACGGCAATTGCAAGAATTTCGCCGTTTTGCGGGTTCATAATCGCAATCACGCCGTCTTGCGCGCCATATTGAGTTAGGGCGTTATCTAAAATTTCTTCTGCGGCGGCTTGCAAATCGCGGTTGATAGTAAGAATCATGGTTGTGCCGTCTGGCACGCGCGGAATTTCGTAAGCTTTGTTTGGGTCTGTGGGGATTAATACGCTTACTGGGTTGCCAGCCAATAAGTTATCGTAATTTTCTTCAATTCCAAAATAGCCTTTGCCTTCACGGTTGACAAAGCCAAGAATATTAGAAGCCAGCGCATTTTCAGGGTAACTCCGTTGCGGATGCGCTTTGAATTGTAAGCCTGTTAGCCCGCCGAGCGCGCCTTCTGCGGCTTGTTCTTGCAAAGCGCGTTTGAGTTCTTGTAAATTTAGGGCTTGTTGCGCTTCAACGTAATCCGCCAATACCAAATACGAAATTCCCTCAGGCGGGTTTTGTATCACGTTCATTAAGTTATCATAATTCAAGCCTAATTCACGGCTAACGGCAAAGGCAATGGCGTGTGGGTCTGTGACGGTTTTCAAATCCACGCCGATTTCGTACACGGTTTTTTGCCCGGCTAATAAACGACCGTTACGGTCGTAAATTTCTCCGCGATTCGGGTAAAACGTTTTCCATTCGTAGGCGTAATTTTCGGCTTGTTTCCGAAAAACCGCCGCTTCTGGGCTGTTTTGAATGCGCGTCAGTTGCACAATGATAGCCAGCGCAATCAACATCATTGCGCTAGCCAAAACTTGCATACGACGGGCGTATTGCTGTCTCACTATTGTATTCTCCGCGAAGCGATTCGTTCATCTAACCAATCTAACAACGATTGGTTGTATTCCGGCGGAATGGTCAATGCGCTTAATTGAGGCAAAGCGTTTGATGAAAAGTTTATCGGTTCTGGAGCGACATACCCAGGCACAATGAGATATTGCAGTTCTTCTGGTTGAACGGGGCGAAAGCCCAATTGCAATGCGCGTTGTTCCATAGCAGAAACGGAAGTTAAAGAAGCCAACTGCGTTTGTAAATCGCTGCTGGCTTGTTGGCTAATTGCAATGGCGTTCATCAAATCTTGAATTTCACGCCCGGCAATGGCGGTGCGCGAGGTGACGTTCAAATACAAACCCGCCACTAAGGCTAAAACAACCACCGCCAACAAGGCGTTGCCAATCCATTGGCGTTGCACCCTCCAAGGGGCGATTCGATAGGCGTGAATAAAATTGATATTCGGAATGTTCATAGTTTCTCTATCACTCTCAACTTAGCGCTTCTTGCTCGCGGGTTTTCTTTTATTTCTTCATCTGTCGGCGTAATCGGTTTTCTATTGATGATTTTTACAATTGCCTTACGCTCTTGCTCGTATATCTTTTCATAAGGCGGATTGATTAACTCTTTGCTCTGCTCTCGAAAATAATCTTTGACGATTCGGTCTTCGAGTGAATGAAACGAAATGACTGCGCATCTTCCGCCAGACTTCAAACTGCTGATTGCCTGCGGAAGCGTCTTCTCCACTGCGGCTAATTCATCATTGACGACGATTCTCAAAGCCTGAAAGGTTTGGGTGGCGGGGTGGGTCTTATTGCCTCGGCGGGGTGAGGCTTTCTCAATCACAGCCGCCAACTCTCCTGTCGTGTGAAGCGGTCGGTTGGCGACAATGGCTTTGGCAATTTTTCTGGCGTCTTTATCTTCTCCATATTTGAAAATGATGTCGGCTAATTCTTTTTCATCAAACGTGTTGACGATGTCTTCCGCCGTCATATTGGCATTGATTCCAAATCGCATATCGAGCGGTCCATCTTGCATAAAGGAAAACCCGCGCGCGGGGTTATCAAACTGCATAGACGATGCGCCTAAATCCAAAACAATGCCGTCAATTGAATTCCACTGCAATTTTTGCAGTTGCTCATTCAAGGTGACGTGGGAGGCTTGCACGAGATGAATGCGATGTTCGTAAGGAGCCAAGGTCTTACGAGCAATCGCCAAAGCATGTGCATCTACATCGAGACCAAGCAAATGCCCATCTGGCGCGCAAGCCTCCAAAATCCCGCGAGCGTGCCCGCCCGCGCCGATTGTTGCATCCACATACCGTCCGCCGTTTTGGGGCTGCAGAGCGTGTATAATTTCTTGGTAAAGTACAGGTTTGTGTTGCATCATCGTGTAGGGGCGACGTTTTGTCGCCCAATCGGGCGGGATTCTCTCGCCCCTACAGTTTCTTCGATAAATCCAACGTTGAGAAGCGGGCGTTATTCGCTTCTGGGTTTTGCAACAAAGCCATTTGTTCGTTCCATGCGGCAGGAGTCCAAACTTCAAAATATTCGCCCTGCCCTGCTACAATGAGCTCGCCGTTTTCAACGCCTAAAAAAGCGCGTAAGTTCTGTGGAACTAAAATGCGCCCAACTTTGTCTGCTTCGATTGGATAGGCGTTGGAGAGGATTAAACGGCGGAGTAAGCGAGCGGTTGGGTCGGCAAGGTTCATCGCCTCAATGCGCTCATACACTTGTTTGAAATATGTCTCGGTCATCACCATGAGGCATTTATCAAAACCCTGTGTGATGAAAGCGCCGCCTTCCAGCAACTCACGGAAGCGCGCTGGTATCATCAGGCGACCCTTATCATCGAGGTTGTGCTGGAAGTGACCTAAGAACATTTGTGCTACTTATCCTTTTAATGCACAAACGCCGAACCATTCGGCGTTCCTGTGTGGCGTTTACCACTTTCTACCACTTCTTACCACATTATACGCTTTTTGACCGAAAAAGCAAGTGGTAAGAGGGCTTTTTTCGCATTACAAAGGCATTACTTTGGTCACATATTCCCTATGAAACTGCCCCCTTCCTTTAACCTACTCAAAGCCGCAAACTGGCGAGATTATGAATTGCTTGACATGGAAATAATTTGGGTGTAAATTTGTCTTGCGTCTGGGATGAGTCGCCAAGCGTCTCATCAAAGGGCTTTTAGCCCTAATCCCCAGTCGCTTTTTTATTCCCATAAAAAGGAAATTATGTATTTTTGTTATGTAGATGAATCAGGTACGCCAGATATACCTGGAAACACGTCTCATTACATACTTGCTGGCGTTTCAATCCCCGTTCAATATTGGAAAGACTGTGATAAAGATATTGAAATCATCAAACAACGCTATTCCCTTTCAGATAAAGAAATCCATGTGGCATGGCTATTGAGAAGTTATCTTGAACAAAATAAAATTAACAGATTTGACGATCTTAACTACCAACAAAGGCGTTATCAAGTAAACGCTATTCGGAATGCAGAACTATTAAGGCTACAACGGTCAGGCAATCCTTCGCTATATAAACAAACGAGAAAGAATTATCAAAAAACAGAGAACTACATTCATCTCACATATATTGAAAGACGAAATTTGATAAAAGACATTGCGCGCACTTTATCAAATTGGGGATTTGCAAGGTTATTTGCAGAATGTATTGATAAATTACACTTTGACCCTTCTCGAACGCAAAAAACCATAGACGAGCAAGCATTTGAACAAATTGTTTCAAGATTTGAACAGTATTTACAAGTAACTGGTCTTAATAGTAAACAGAAAAATTTTGGGGTGCTCATTCACGATAATAATGAAACTGTCGCCAAAAAACATACCTTGATGATGAAAAAATTTCATAGAGAAGGAACGCTCTGGACAAATCTCAAGAACCTTATCGAAACTCCTTTATTTGTAAATAGCGAACTAACCAGCATGGTACAAGTTGCTGATTTATGCGCTTATGCTTTGCGCCGTTACCTTGAAAATAACGAAAGCGAATTATTTGATTTAATATTTGAGCGCGCTGATCGAAAAGGGAATATGGTAGTTGGGGTTAGGCACTTCGCCAATAATTCTTGTGCATGCAAAATATGCAATTCTCATAGAAAAATTTCTTAAGTCCGCATAATTTGGAGATGAATTTGCATTCTTTTAACCTACTCGAAGCCGCAAACTGGCGAGATTATGAATTGCTTGATTCAGGCGATGGCTCAAAACTTGAACGCTTTGGCAAGTACATTTTTTCACGTCCCGAATCGCAAGCCATGTGGAGCAAGGCGTTAAATCCGTCGGAGTGGCAAAATGCTCACGCGGTGTTTCAGCCTTCAGGCGAAGAAAGCGGCGGTCATTGGGAGTTTAAGAAAAAAGTTGAAGAGAAATGGGTCATGCAATATCAAGATTTAAAATTCTGGGCGATGACGACGCCTGGTCGTCACCTCGGCGTTTTCCCCGAAGTCGCTTCACACTGGGACTTTATGGCTGCTTCCATGCGTCAACAGACTACTCGCCCCAACATTCTTAATCTATTTGGCTACACTGGCTTGGCGAGTTTAGCCGCCGCATCGGCTGGCGCGTCTGTGACTCATGTGGACGCCTCCAAAAAATCTGTGGCATGGGCGAGAGAGAATCAAGAACTTTCTGGTTTGAGCGATAAACCAATTCGGTGGATTGTGGAAGACGCTGTGAAATATGTACAACGCGAAATAAAACGCGGAGTGAAATACGATGGCATCATTTTAGACCCGCCCAAGTTTGGGCGTGGACCGAAAGGCGAAGTGTGGGAGGTGTATAAGTCTTTGCCTAATTTGTTGGAGATGTGCCGACAATGTTTGAGCGATACTCCTCTGTTTGTGATTGTGACAGTGTACGCCGTGCGCGCCTCGGCGATTCACGTCGCCCAAGCGGTGGATGAAATGATGAAACAATATAAAGGAATTGTGGAAAGCGGTGAATTGGTGACCCGCGAAAAAAGCGCCAACCGCTTGCTTTCGCAAGCGGTGTATGCGCGGTGGTTCGCTAAGTAAAACTCCGAGGTCTTTGAGACCTCGGAGTTTTTTCATTACCCTTTTGCTTCGCTATCGCCGCCGCTACTGCTACTTCCGCCTTTGGAAACTATCTTCTTCAGCAAGTCGTACCAGAAGGATGAACCTTGCGACACTGCCATCGCCGTTAGCCCCAAACCGACAATTTTTAATACGATAAAGGTAGCCCAGGTGTTCACATCAGAGCCAGCGGGAGGCAAGTCGGTTTGCCACCAGCCAATTTTGACAATATCTAAATCAATTAATTGTTGAATTAAATCGTCTATATTGATGTCCGGAGCCGAGCCGTCGGCTTGTTGCATTTGCACTGCCATTTCCGCTTGGGCAACCGCTAGCGCCCGCACGCCGGCGTTTGTCCACAACGTTTGCGCTAGTTGAATGCTATCGGTGCCGAGGAAGACCGTGAGCAAAATAGATAAAACAATGACGAAACTGCGCGCATTCGAGCGGAAGGTCGCCGAGGCTTGGTCCATCAAGCCGCCGAAATAGGCGGTGGTTCGCTTGCGTAATTCTTCTAAATCGGTAACGCCTTGCGCCACCCATTTGGCTATGGCGCGTTTGCCTTCCGAGTCGGGGAAGGCGTTAATCAAGTCTTTCAACCCTTCACCCGTAATTTCTTTCGAAGCGGTTAACCCGACAAAATCAAAATACGAATCCACCAAAGTCGCCACTGGTATTTTTTCAATCATCTTCGGTTCGGTGGCTGAGGAGATAAAACTATACCAATGTTTATAGCGAATCGGTCGCAAGGCTTGCAATTGAGGAAGTTTGACAAAATCGCCGACGTGGCTATCTCCCACAATTTTTTTGAGGTGTTTTTCTAGCGATTTGCCGCGCGTTTCTAAAGACTCATTAATCCATTGCGTGATTAATGAAACAATAGAGCCAAGCACATAATAAATAAATATCAAACCAATCACTACCTCCAACGCTTGTGAAAAAGACATAGTATTCTCCTTTGTTATGCTTGAATGTTTTATTTATCGTTTGCATTGCTTCTGCCGCAGTTTTCGGCGGCGGGCAGGCGCAGTTTTTTAATGTTTTAGTTTTTCCAATTCAGCCAGCCAACTTAATGGTTTGCTCCAGCGCACGCGTTGGGTTACCTCTTGATTTTTTTTCTTTCGGTCCCATTTTGGTCCTGGCGGTCCCGATTCATCGCTTAATAAACTTTTCACTCCCCACAACCCTTTATATTGTACCCAATCAGGTTCAGGATTCAAGAGGACGCGCTTCCACTCTTTCACTTTTGGGCGAGCGACTTCACGGTGAGACATAATTCGCTTCAGGTAACTACTAGACTTTAACACCGGCTCCTTCAAATTATCTCCCTGAAACCCCACGCGAAAGCCGTCGCCAGAGGCAATTTCTAACGGTAGGCTCACGATGTAATGGTCGGCTTCATCTTTCAATGAGATAAACGCGTCTTCCGCAAGCACATTTGCATGTTTGGCTTGCAACTCTTTTAGGGCGATTTGCCGCGCCTTTTGGCTGGGGTTAAATAAAAGAAACAGGTAATGCACTAAACCGTCAAACCAGAATAAGAAGCGTTGTAATCTGCCCGGTTTATACATAGCAGGCGAGCGAATCACATCAGGCTTGCTGTAATTAGCGTGAGAGCCAAGCGCGGCATACACCACAGGGTGAGTAGTCGTTTTGCCTTCTTTATCAACGGCTTTGATAACGGTTTCCCACGGCTCAATATTTCCCGCGCCGTGTTGCGAAAGCAAAAGCGCGTAAGGTTTATTATTCTTAAGATAAACCGCCGTCATTTCCCAATCCCCTTCATGGTGATTCATACCGTTTGCCGCCAGCCGCCAATCGTTGAACGCATAAAAAAAATGATACTGCAAAATCGTCCATTCATTGCCTTCTTTGTCTTTTTCGCGCGCCACGCGCCCATAATACACGGGCTGGTCATGCTTTTCTAAAATTTGGCGATATTGCTTATAAGCCTCTTGCGCTATTTTTTCAGTGGCTTGCGAAAGCATATCCATTGCCAAGCCGGGTCCTTCGGGCAATACTTTTTCGATATAAAATTTTAGAAGGCGAATTAAAGCATAAAACAATATCAGCAAATAAATCGGCAATAAGATTAAGTATTCCACCGCCAAACTAACATAAGGAATGGGACCAAAAAAATAGTAAATGGGCGCAATGGCTAACGCGGCAAAAAAGACGACTAATAAAAACGGCGGAATGATGCGTAGGCGAATCGGCGAAGCAAGCATAAAAATAACAAGCGCGGCAATTAAAGAAGCGGCGAGGGCAATTTCTAGCCAAATCAAGCCGCCAAAAAACCAACCCGCCGCTGCGCCCGCTATAGAAAGCCCGCCCCACCAAATCCAAGCGTCAAAATCATACAGCGGTTTGTTGACAAAGCGCAAAAAAAACTGGTCGCTATTTAAGCGCCCTATTTTATAAATTAACGGCTCGTTCAAATGAGAAAATAATTCCGCCGCGCCTTGAGGTCCGCTGGCAAAAAAATGACACCATTCTAAATACGGTTCAACCGCCATCGGAAAAAAGCGCTCGCTTTTTGCAAAACGTAAAACTGGTTCATATTTTTCAAGCAACGCTAAATCGTCCATGAAGCCTCTATGGTATAAATTGATGGATGAATTACCAATTACTTACTCAAGCATTTGAAACGTATTTTAACGCGAAACCCACAATTATTGTCCGCGCGCCGGGGCGAGTTAATTTAATTGGCGAACATACCGATTACAACGATGGGTTTGTTTTACCAATGGCGATTGACCGCGAAGTGTGCATTGCATTAAATCCGCGCGGCGATGAAACCCTCCGCCTCTTTTCTTTTGACTTGCAAACTGACGCTGTTTTCAATCTGCATTCGCTTCGCCCAAGCGACGGCTGGGAGGCGTATCCGCAAGGGGTGGCGAATGAATTGATAAAAGCGGGATATACGCTCAAAGGGTTTGATGGAATCATCGCAGGCGATGTGCCGCGCGGGGCGGGTTTATCTTCCTCTGCCGCAGTGGAGTTAGCGACAGCCAAAGCGTTCGCAGCCGTTTCAGGGTTTGAATGGAACGCTGTGCAAATGGCGAAGTTATGCCAAAAAGCCGAGAATGAATGGGTTGGCGTGCATAGCGGCATTATGGACCAAATGGCAAGCGCGGCTTGCAAAGCAGGTTACGCCATGTTTTTGGATTGTCGTTCGCTAGAAATTGAGCATGTTCCCCTCCCCTCGCATGTTTCTGTTGTGATTTTGGATACCTCCACAAGGCGCGGGTTGGTTGAATCGGCGTACAATGAAAGGCAAAGCCAGTGCGCAGAAGCGGCGAAGCGGTTGGGGGTGAAAGCATTACGCGATGTGAGCTTAAACAGTGAAAAGTGGAAAGCGGCAAGCGAAAAGATGAAAGAGGAAGGCGAATTGGGAAAATTGGTTTTTAAGCGGGCAAGGCATGTGATTTCTGAAAATGAACGAGCGCTAGAAGCCGTTGAGGCAATGAAAAAAGGCAATGTAAAACGATTAGGCGAATTGTTTAATGAAAGCCATGAAAGTTTGAAAAACGATTTTGAAGTAACAAACGAGGCGCTCAATATCATGGTGGACTGCGCTAGAGAGCAAGCGGGATGTTATGGCGCAAGGATGACGGGCGCCGGGTTTGGCGGCTGCGCGGCGGCTTTGGTGAATGATGAAAATGTCGGGGCGTTTGTTAAAAATGTCTCTGCGGCATACAGGCTGAAGTCGGGGCTTGAGGCGAGTGTGTATGTATGTAAGGCGAGCGAAGGGGCAAGTCTAATTTAAAGGCGGCTGGCAGAGGTGAGGGTTTTGAAATAAAAAATGGACTCGGGTGAGTCCATTTTTTATTTTAACTAAAAGCCAATTGCTTTTCGAGTTGGCGTTGTTTGCGGCGTTGGCGGCGAATAATTTTTTCGGCGGCAATGCGGGTTTGGCGGCGCTGCGCCGAGCGAATGATTAACTTCATGAATTTTGTGTGATTCATTTGCTTATCGTTCATCAATGAAAAGTCTGCCGAGCCTGGCTCATGCGGCGGGTAGAAGATGCCGCAGTTGGGGTTGATTTCGAGCATGTAAATATCGCCGTTGGCGTCCATGCGATAATCGCAACGCGCATAGCCGTTGCCGCCAAGTTCTTTGAAAACGCGAATGGTTTGTTCGCGCAAAGTTTTTTCAATCTTTGCGTCTTTGACTGGTGCAACGTCCATCTTTTCGTATTCCACCCATTTCATATCGTAGTGTTTGAACGATTCGCCTTGTGGGAAAATAAATTCAACAGGTTTGATTGAAATAGGGTTATCGGCGTCGTCGGGGTTTTCAGCCACTAAACAGGTGAATTCGCGCCCTTCGATAAACTCTTCAATTAAAGCGCGCCCAAATTCTTCAATTGCAATTTTTAATTGTTCGCGCAATTGTTCGAGCGTTTCTACGCGCGAGTTACGTCGAATGCCCACGCTGGCGTATCCATGCGGCGGTTTGACAAGCATGGGGAATTTTAATTTTTTGACGACTTTATCGGCGTCTTCCACACGGTTGACAAATATCCAATTGGGGGTCGGCACTTTAACGCGGCGCGCGGCGTTTTTCATTTCGTCGCGTGTGGGGTCAAAGAATTTTGAATCGGCGCCGGTGAATGCGGCGTTGTATTTTTCAAGCGCGTGAACTAACGCAATGCCAGATAGAGGGTCGTCGGGCGTGCCGTCGCATAAGTTGACAAACACTTCAACGCCTTCGTCTATTAGGGCTTTAATTTGTTTTTCTACGTTGGTCGGCGCCACAAGATGTTGTTTCCATTTATATCCCTTCATGTAAGGCGAAGGGTCGTATGGAATGTCGTCTTTATCCGGCGCGCTTGTTAATACGCAAATATACATAATGGTTGTCCTTTGTTTTCGTTTCCTATGATTTGATAATAAACGTTTTATTTTTTTATTATCAACATTATCATAATTCATCCAATAATTATGATAACGATGTTTATTTTATACATACTTATTGAATGTTGTAAAGGTTTTTGAGCGTACAAATATCTTAAAATTTTATAAGCATAAAAGCGTTGATTGATATGTTTTATATTTTGAATATAAATTTTATTTAAGGTTATTAAGGTTCTTAACGTCTTTAAGAAACAAAGAGAGGCTCAAGCGAGTCTCTCTTTGTCGTTGATAAGATATTTTATTTGACGTACGGTTAACGACCTTGCCGCATTACAAGCAAGAGTTTGTTTATAAATTATTATCGCCTTATCTATAACGGTCTGACGAGGCGCTTTGCGAAAAGTTTCGATTTGCTTCGCCGTAAAATCAATCTATCGTTTGTTTATTTCCAAAACTGAGGTAGATGCTCTTTGTATGCGTTCAAATAATCATCCAATATTTTTTTAGCGAGGTTCATATCGGTAATAACAGGGTCGAGCAATAAGCATTGCAAGGCTTTTTGATAATCGCCTTCCGCCGCCGCATCTACGCATAGTTGAGCCGTTGTGATTTCACGGCGGCAGAGTTCGGCAATTGGGGTTGGCAGTTCGCCCATATATAGGGGTTGAATACCTGCCGCGCCTATATGTACGGGCGTTTCGACAATTGCGTTGAACGGCAAGTTTGCAATTTGGCCCCGATTGGGAAGATTTGCCGCGAGGTGATAGTGATTTCCTGCATAGGCGATATTTTCAATAATCTCTAATGCGCCTTCGGAGTCTGTTTCGAGCAAGCCGTCAATAGTGGCGTTGCCGTTTGCCATTTCATTTAATCTATCTAAACTAAAATCGCGCACGCTTGCCATCACGTCCCAATCGTATAAACGAATGTTGAACGCCTCATGCGGCTTTGTCATGGGGTCGCTCATCCAAGGAAGATATTCGCACAGGTGAGAATCGCCGGGGACGGGCAATAAACCGAAGTCATGAAAGAGGCGGCGGGTTAATGGTTCAAATTTTTCGTCTAATTCAAAAAATCTTTTTCGCAATAATGGATATAAATCTTCGCCTGTTTGTTTATGATGAATTGAAAGTATCCATGTGAAATGATTCGTGCCTGCGGCTTTAATATCCATTAATGGCAGCGCTTGATGAATCATCATTTGTTGTAATGGGTGTTGTAATATATCGGCATGCGTGCTTTCGAGCCCTTCGGGTATTTGCAAATTTAAGTCTTTTGCTAAAGCGACGCCCGCCATCATATATCCTTGATAAATTTGATGACACAGCCCAACGACTTTTATTTTGCTATAACGATTGACGGCGTCGCATATTCTTACCATTGGGTTTGTAAAGTTGATAAACCATGCGTTCGGGCAAGCGGCTTCCATATCGTGCGCAATTTCTAAAACAGGTTGGATATTGCGCGCGGCGTGGGCAAAGCCGCCCGGTCCGCCGTTTTCGGCGTACGGTTGGCGCACGCCATATTTCAATGGAATTTCAAAATCAGATTTCCATAGTTCTTCACGCGGTCCCACTTCAATTGCAGAGACTACAAAGTCTGCATCTTGAAGCGCGTCTTTATGATGAGTGTGGGCGGAGATGTGAAAGTTTGCATTCCATTCTTTGTTTAGCCTATTCGCCAACCTGTGAACAATATCTAAACTTTGAGCATTTCTATCCACGAGGCGTAGCGTTGAGCCTTGTAGTTTTTTTGAACGAAGCAATGCCGATAATGTGTTTTCTCCAAATGAGGCGCTGCCTGCGCCGATGACGGTGATGATGGTATTTGACATATATTAACTCCAAACGTTATGAACTCACCTTACGCGAAGCCCTCAATAATCCTCGTATTTGGGTTTGTTTTCTGTCATAATCTTGTAAGGCGGCGCGTGATATCAGTTATTAAGATGAAAACAAGCAAACAAGCGGAGGATACTCTCGATACGTTTACCTGTCCACTTTTTAATCGCCTATATTGTATCTCTTATTAAAATCCAATACGGGTTTTCGCAAGTCGTATTCTATTACATATAAAAGAACAGAGATAAATCCCGCGCGCTATATTTACAAAGTCTGCTCAAGCAGCCTCAGCCAAATAAAAAATCTACGAGGCTTTCATCTCACGGATTTACGAATTACAAATCACTGTTCTCTTCTTCTGAAAATCTTCTCCCCCATCATCTTCATCAACAAGCCTGCGCGCCAAAATGCGACAGCCGCCATGCCATGCGCTAAGACCGCAAATAAGGGAGGCGTTTCTAGGGTGTAATATGTCCAGCATTGGCGGGTGGTGCCCCATAACTCAAGAAAATATCCTAACCCTGAGCCTGCGATGAACGTCAATAGCGCAAAGCGATAATCGGTTGGGGTGAGGATTAGGAGAAGGCAGAGAATTGTTGCCAGCCAGGTGTAAGATTTGTCGAATGTTGGGGAAACAAAGACCAGCATCAAGGTCAAGAAAGAAGCGAAGATAATCCAATAGGAATAAGTGAATAGGGAATAGGGAATTGTGAATAAGGAATTGTGAATAGGTTTTCGGTCAAGTATCCAATTAAAGAATCTTGTTATTCTATCAATTGAAAGACTGGCAATGGGCCAGGCGGGGATAATCCAAAGCGGGGGTCTTTCGGCGGTGTAATAATGCCAAAGATTTGTTTGCGTTCCCCACGATTCGATTGCCAGCCCGCCGCAAATGCCCACAAAGACGATGAGTAAATCTGTTTTGAGATTGGCGCGCGCCACGATGGTGATAGACATGAAAAGAAAAATGCCAAGCAAAAGCCAATCCATGTATAACCACCATGGTCCGTCCCAATCAATGTAAGATAAAACTTCTTCGGCAAGGGGCCACCAAATATAAACAATTAAAAAAATTGTCACAAAAAACCCGCCAAGCAAAATAGACGAATCGCGCGTCCAAATCGGTTTTTTATTATCCATGCCGCGATTATATAACGACTTTTTGCCAAATGTTAAATTTTTGTTTCGGCGTCTGGTTGGGAAGGTTAACTTTGAAAAAATGGTTATAATAAATTCATAAGGATTTTATTCAAAGCCTTATATATTTTATTTGCAATCAATGAAAGGATGTGCGCTATGGGTTTTTTCGATAAAATTTTAGAAAAGATAGGTCTTAAGAAGCAAGAAGAAGAAAAAGCGATTGGCGGCGAAGCCAAAGGCGGAATGAAAGCAAAAGACGATGTGGCAACGCCTTCGGCGTCCGCTCCTAAGAAAGTCGTCAGCGGTGGAATGGCAAGCAAAGTATCGAAAAACGATGCGCTTGCGGAGGAAGGCATGAAAAAGCCTGTAGCCATCTCTGAAGTGGACGTTGTTGCAAAATTAGAAGGTCTTGCAAAAGGCAAAGACTTAAATTGGAAAGTTTCAATTGTGGATTTGCTCAAATTGCTCGACCTTGACTCCAGCAAAGACGCCCGTATTGAACTTGCAAAAGAACTCGGTTGCCCTGCGGATTTAATCGGCGGCGATTATTCTAAAATGAATGTTTGGCTTCATAAAGAAGTGTTGCGGAAAATCGCCGCAAACGGCGGGAATATTCCAAAAGAGTTGTTAGATTAAATCAAAAAACGCAAAAAGACCCGACAATGTTTATAAGTTTGTCGGGTCTTTCGCTTTAATTCTGATAAAATTTACCTATGCTCTCTCGCGTTTACTCCTGCGCCGTAGTGGGTTTAGAAGGCGTCATCGTTGAAGTGGAAGTAGATTACACTAACGGTTTGCCCGGCGTCACCATCGTTGGCTTGCCAGACGCCGCCGTGCAAGAAAGCCGCGAGCGGGTGCAAACCGCCGTGAAAAACGCCGGTTTACATTTTCCCCGTCATCGCATCGTGGTCAATTTATCTCCCGCCGCCATTCGCAAAGAAGGACCCGCCTACGATTTGCCTATTGCGCTTGGCGTGATTATTCTTGCGGGCTTTCTTCCGCAAGATTCTATTGAAGGCGCGATGTTTGTCGGCGAGCTTTCGCTGGACGGCGTTGTGCGGCACACGCGCGGCGTTTTACCGATGGCTGCCGCCGCGCGCGCAAATGGATTCAAAAAAATTTTCGTAGCCGAAGCGGATGCGGCTGAAGCGGCTTTGATACCTGATTTGGAAGTGTATCCCGTCAAGGCGCTCGCGCATCTTTACAACCATCTTGCTGGTCGCCAATTCATTGACATTTACCACCCCTCAACAAAGCCGCCAGAGCCGTTATTCATTCCAACAGATTTTTCCGAAATTAAAGGACAAGACCATGTTAAGCGCGCGTTAGAAGTCGCCGCCGCTGGCGGGCATAACGTGCTGATGATAGGCAGCCCCGGCGCAGGCAAAACCTTATTAGCCCGCGCGCTCCCCGGCATTTTGCCAGAAATGTCTATCGAAGAGTCTTTAGAGGTCACCCGCATCTTTTCCGTAGCCGACCAACTCCCTGCTGGAACTCCATTAATCAAACAGCGTCCGTTTCGTGCGCCGCATCACACCATTTCACATGCTGGGTTAGTCGGCGGCGGAAATATCCCCAAGCCCGGAGAAATTTCACTGGCGCATCGCGGCGTTTTATTTTTAGACGAATTCCCAGAGTTTAGTTCTCGCGTCCTCGAAGTGATGCGCCAGCCCATAGAAGATAAAGTGGTCACCATCAGCCGCGCCAAAGGCTCATTAACGTTCTCGGCAAACTTTCAGTTGATTGCCGCTATGAACCCTTGCCCATGTGGATATTATGGCGATAGCCAAAAACCTTGCGCTTGCGCGCCCGCTGTAGTCACGAAATATCAAAGGCGAATTTCGGGTCCAATGCTCGACCGAATTGATATTCACATTGAAGTTCCAAGAGTGGATTATGAAAAGTTAAGCGGAAACCAATTAGGCGAAACATCCGAAACCATTCGCAAACGCGTGCAAGCGGCTAGAGATATTCAATCGAAACGATTCGCAAATTCAGATATTGTATGTAATTCAGATATGCGCGTGGGAGAAATACGTCAATTTTGTCAGTTACAGGCTGAGGGACAAAGTTTGATGCGCGCGGCGATGAGTCAGATGAATTTATCGGCTCGCGCTTATCATCGCATTCTCAAACTCGCACGCACAATTGCAGATTTAGCGGGCAGCGAAGAGATTCAATCTCCGCATTTGGCGGAGGCTTTGCAGTATCGCCCCAAATTGACAATGGGGTAACTTTACTGCCCCGCCATTTTTGCGGCGGCGGCAGAGCGGGTATGCACGCCTAGTTTTTCAAAAATAGATTTGAGATGCCGTTTGACGGTATTGGTGGTGATGACGAGTTTTTCGGCAATTTCTTTATTGGTGAGCCCTTTTGCTAATAACTCCAACACTTCTCGTTCGCGGTCGGTCAATGCGCTTAATTCGCTCAAAGATTGATATGCTTTGCGCGTCTCTTCTACAATGCGCCGAAACGCGGCGCGGTCGAAGGCTTGTTTTTCAATATACGCCGAAACGGCATATTGCGAATACGCGCGTTGAATTTCATCCGTTTCTGTAATGCCGCTAACGACAATAGTGGGAATATGTTTGCTCTGCGTCGCGGTCAATAACTGATACCCTTCTAACTCAAATTCAGGGGAATGTTTATCCCACACGGCGCTCTTCATCCCTTGTAAAGATAAATCAATGACCGCCAATGAAAACCTTTCACGGCGCAATGAACCAAGCGCCTCTCCAAAACTGGCGCAAGTTAACACTTGAAAACCCAAATCATTTAACAGCTCTTCAATAATGCTTCGCCAACCTGCATCGTCTTCAACTACAAGGGCTTTTTCGGTTTGAAGCTTTGTAATGGGCGGTTGAAATTTTGAAGGCAAAGCGGATGTTGAGGAAACAGGAGCAGGCGCAGGCGAAGTTTGAAGCGGCGGGCTGACTAAAATGCGATAGACAATATCTCGAAATTGACTGCGATGAAAACTTTCTTTTCGTAAAAATGTAAACGCGCCGTAATCGGTTAGCGCCGTCACAGCCAGTTCAACGGTGGCAAACCCTGTTAATAAAATGGCGCGGCAATTCGGGTCAAGTTTGCGAACGGCGTCTAACGCGCGCAAACCGTCAATGTTATTATGGTCGTTTGGAGATAACGAAAGGTCAATCACAGCCACACGATGCGCGTTAGCCTTCAGAGCCAGCGTGGCGTCGTCCAAATTTGCGGCGAGGTCCACTTCTAAACCGCACTCTCTTAAAATTTCGCCGATGATTTGTTGCCAAGATTGGTCGTCTTCCACAACCAATGCGCGCATTCCTTGATTCATACACGCTCCACTATAGGCAAGCGCAATCGAAACGTTGCGCCGTGTTTGCCGTCGCTTTCAACATGCACCGAGCCGCCCAAGCGCGTCATCAACGTTTTTACCCACCACAACCCAAAGCCTAACTTGCCGGGGTGCGAGCCCGTGCGTGAAAAATTTAGTTCAAAAATTTGGTCATGAAATTCAGGCGCAATGCCCGAGCCGCTATCGGTTATCGAAATTTCAACCCAATTAGAAACCGCCGCGCCTTGAATGACGATTAAACCTTTTCCGTTCATCGCGGCAATTGCGTTTTCAATTAAATTTCTAAACACAAAGGTTAAACTTTGTTTGCCGGCGGTCGCCAGGGGCAAATCATGCAGGGAATGAATTTCAATTTGCACATCGGCTGGAACGCGCGCCGCCTGAATGGCGTCTTTCATGCAAACGGCAATGTTTACTTTCTCCATTCGTATCGGGCGCAAATGCGAAAGATTCTCTTGCACAATTTGCATGGCTTCCATGGCGCTATGTTCAATCTCCGCCAATGTGTTCGATAAATACGCGTCGGCTTCCAACGTTTTTGCGTATTTATCTTGAATGGCTTGCACGCGCACGGGAATTGTCCCCACTTTATTATTCATGTTGTGCAACAAATTTGCGGAAATATCGCCCACTGCCGCAAACGTTTCCGCCATCCAATGCTGTTCTTGCGTTCTTCGCAACGCCTCCTGGCTGGATTTATTTTGGATTGCCAAGACCGCATAATTCGCCAAACATGCCAACACTTTTTTATCCCATTCGGATTTCACGCTTCTTTCTTCGCTTGGGGTTGGGTTAAACACCCCAAACATTCCCAACGCCTGCGCTTCTTCGCCTAACGGAAGCAACAAGGCGTTATTTTGTTTTTTCATTTCAAAAAACGAACCGATATGCTGTGTTGCGCCATTCGAAGCGATTATCTGCCATTCGTTCGATTCGTTTTTCAACCAAATTGCGCTTAACGAAGTGTTGAGCAAATCGTTTGCCATTTCGCACAAACGGTCTAATACTTTTTGGGTCGGTTGAGAAATTAATAAGTGCGCCGCTTCTTGTAAAGCGTCTAACAAGCGCACTTCCTGAATGGCAATCACGGCGTAAGTCGCTAACGATTGCAGTAAGTGATTATCGCTTTCAGAGAAAGCGCCCAACTTGGGGCTTTCTAAATTCAACACGCCTTCTAACCTTCCGCTGGCGTTGATTAATGGCACCGCCAGTTCAGAACGCATCTCAATTTTTGAGTCCAATGGGTAATACATATCTCGCCAAGGTTCTTGATGTAAATCTGAAATCAGCGCGGGTTCGCGCGTACGCGCCACATGCGCCATTACGCTTTTGCCATGTAAAGGCAATTTTTCGACAAGCGGGCGTTCTAGCATAAGCCCAGTCACCGCGCGGGTGACAAGGTATTCTCCCTTTTTATCTAACAAACGGAAGATGCCATATTGCGCGTTTGTAATTTCAAGCGCCCATTGCAAAATTGCGTCGAGCGTTTCTTCTAACCGTAAACGAGAAGAAATTAACAACCCTGCGCGGCGAAGTTGATTTAATTCCTCTTCCTTTCGGAGCAAATCGCGTTGAATGCCAGCCAGCCTTCTGGTGTGGTAAATTGCCATAGCGGCTTGATTGACGAAATTATCCAACATTAATTGCTCTAAGGGGGTGAAACGCCGTTCTTCGTATAAATAAATATACAAGACGCCCACCGCTTGCTCCGCGACAATTAATGGGAAGCAAGCCACCGCTTTCACCCCCAACGCGGCATGATAGGGGTGAATATCTAAATCCGTTTCGTCATACGAAAAACGGCTTTGACGGTTTTGAATGGCGCGCATACCAATACCATTTGGGCGGGGTTCGTCGTCTATCACGGTGGAAATAAAAACAGGGGCGCGTTCTTGCGGTTGCGCCGAAACGCGCATTTCTTTTTCAAAGCGCCCTGTATTTTGGTCGTAGGTATAAATCACCGCCGACGACCCCGGCACCACGCGAATGGCGCTCTCTACAATTAATTGCAGGCTTAAAGCGTTTTGGCTAGAATCTTGCGAGCCGATGCGATTAATCGCCAGACTGATTTGATTCAGAATGCGTAAGGCTTCTAGCAAGCGCGGGTCGTAATTAGAAGCGGAGAAAGGTTGGGTAGTCATCTCAAATATTGAATACGCTTGAATTAAAGATGATTTTCCCATCGGTTGGCTATCCATGCAAGTTCGGTTATATAAAATTTTGCAACAAACTCACGCTTAGCCGAATGGCAAAATAGACAAGCGCCAAACCGCAAATTAGATTAAGACCTTGAAAAAACGCTGGGGTAAGGAACTTTCGCCCCCAAGCCACTAACCCCGCCATCACAAAAGACCAAGCCACCGCGCCCAATAAAAAGCCCGCAAAGAAAACCGCAAAATGAGTCGTTTGTGGGCTACCTGCAATAGACGCAAACGCGGTCGTTCCAAGCCCAGTCCAAAAGACGATGTTCATGGGGTTGCCTAAGGAAAGGAATGCCCCGCTGGCAAAATCTCCGCGTTGGAAAGCGGAGGCGGAAATATCTAAGCCATTGTTGTTTTGAGCGTCTTGAAAAGCGTTCCATGCGAGTTTGAGCATAAGGGTAACGCCGATTAAACTAAGAATCGTTTTGGCAATTGGGTTTTGAATGATAAAAGCCAAACCTGCTAAGGCAAGGATTGCCCAAGCGCTATCGCCCACTAATGAGCCAAATTGAACATACAAAGCGGGGAGAAACCCACGAGCCGCGCCGCGCCGAATGGTTTCGGCTGTGACGACTCCGGGCGGAGCGCAAAATGAGATTGCAAGAATAAAAGAAGAGATAAAAAGTGGAAGCATTTTTTGTTTACACTCTCGCTTTCAGAAGGTGGGCAACCCTCTAAAATGAAGCGCCGTGCCAGCGCGGCAAACAGGCGCTTGCGTTGGCGAATCAAAGCCGACAGGTAGATGCACATTCACAGGTCAGCAACCAACTGTCGGCGTTAGTTAAGAGGCGATGTTAAACGCGCGGGTTATGCGTCAAAGTAAAGAACGTATTCATGCGGGGTTGGGCGCAAGCGCACGGCATCCACTTCATACACACGTTTGTATTTGATGTATTCTTCAAGCAAGTCGGGGGTGAATACTCCGCCTTGTAACAAGAAATCGTGGTCGGCTTCAAGCGCATCAAGCACTTCGCCTAATGAGCTAGGAACTTGTTTGATGAGTTTCTTTTCTTCGGCTGGCAATTCGTATAAATCACGGTCTTGTGGCTCGCCTGGGTCAATCTTGTTTAAGATGCCATCGAGACCAGCCATAAGAATTGCCGCAAACGCAAGATATGGATTGCTGGTTGCATCGGGCGCGCGGAATTCAACGCGTTTTGCTTTGGAACTTTTGTTTGCAGGAATACGACAAATCGCAGAGCGATTGCGTTGTGAGTAAGCGATGTTGACTGGCGCTTCATACCCCGGCACCAAGCGGCGATATGAATTTGTAGTCGGCGAAGTGAGCGCTAACAAGGCAGGGGCGTGTTTGAGCAAACCGCCAATGTAGTATTTTGCAGTTTGCGAAAGCCCAGCGTACCCTTTTTCATCGAAGAAAATATTGGTCTTGCCTTTCCACAAAGAAGAGTGAACGTGCATACCAGAACCGTTATCGCCAAAAATTGGCTTGGGCATAAACGTTACGGTCTTGCCATTTTGGCGAGCGACGTTTTTGATAATATATTTGTATAACAGTAAATCGTCTGCCATGCGGGTGAGGGTGGTGTAGGTCATACTCATTTCGCTTTGACCCGCCGTGGCAACCTCGTGATGATGCAAATCCATAGATACGCCCGCTTGAATCATGGCTAGCATAAATTTGTTGCGAAGCTCTTGTAACGTATCGGTTGGCGAAGTGGGAAAGTAGCCGCGCTTGGGTTGAATTTGCCCGCCTTTTGAACCCGCTTCGTTACTGCCCCACCAGGCTTCGGATGATTCAATGGAGAAGCCTGCTTCGTTTGGAGTGGATACATAACGAACGCCATCGAAGACGAAGAACTCCGCTTCTGGCGCGAAGTAAGCCGTATCGGCAATGCCTGTGCTTTTTAAGTACGCCTCGGCTTTTTGCGCCACATAACGCGCGTCGCGCGAGTAGGGTTCTTCTGTAAATGGGTCAAATACATTGCAGGAAATGACCAAAGTTGGCGTGGCGGAGGTAGGGTCAATAAATGCAGTTTCTGGGTCCGCTTTGAGAAGCATATCCGATTCATGAATTTCTTGAAAACCGCGAATCGAAGAGCCGTCAAACGGAATGCCTTCTTTCAAAAAGTCTTCTGTAAATCGTTGTGCAGGAATTGTGAAGTGCTGCCATGTTCCGGGCAGGTCAATGAAGCGTAAATCTACCACTTGCACATTTTTTGCTAATTCCAACACGTCTTTCGCTGTCTTTGCCATAGAGAAACTCCTTACGAATAAATGATATCAACGTTGGGATTATAGAATTTATGGGTAGGGTCAGTCTATTACCCAAACGGGTACTTAAAAAAGATACGGCGATTGGGGTTTCTTGATTTCCCATCAAATACCCAGCCCTACCCGCGCCAGTGGCGGGTCATACAAAAGTATTGACATATTTCACATCACGAGTAGAATTCGGCTCAATCGTTATGCTTTCTATTTTCTGTTATGAAACCAAATCAAAGCGCAAGCCAAATCTGCAACGGGCGTTGTCGGGTTTGGTTTTGTTTCGGTTAAACGGAAAATAGAACTAAGTTTTATCTGTTTACCTAAACGCTCTCCGATAACGGAGGGCGTTTTTTTATTTCCATAAACCCAAATAAGGAGAACCTATGACAACCCGTGCTGGATTTTTATACACCCGCTTACGCGCCGAAGAAAAATATTTACTGGATGAATTGGAAAAACATGACGATGTAGAAATCGTCCGCATTAACGATGGCGACGCTTTCTTCGACATCAACCAACTCTCTGAAAAGGTGGATGTTTTGTTTGAACGTTCTATTTCCCATTCTCGTGGGCTTTACATCTCGCGCATCTTTGAAGCGCATGGAATTCCTGTTGTGAATTCATCACTGGTTGCTGAAAGATGCGGCGATAAATATGTCACCAGTCAACTGCTTGCGAAGAACGGCATCCCAACGCCACGAGTGATGATGGCTTTCGACGAAGAATCAGCCTTACGGGCGGTTGAAGCGCTGGGGTATCCATGCGTGTTAAAACCAGTGATTGGGTCGTGGGGAAGGTTGCTTGCCAAAGTCGAAAATCGTTCAATGGCTGAAGCGTTGATTGAACATAAAGCCTCGCTGGGAGTCCATCATCAAGTTTTTTATATTCAAGAATATATCAACAAGCCCAATCGAGATATTCGCGCGTTTGTGATTGGCGACGAATGTATTTGCGCTATCTATCGGTCTTCAGAAAATTGGATAACCAACACGGCGCGCGGCGGCGTGGCAAGCAATTGCCCAGTGACCGATGAACTTGCAGAATTATGTCAACGAGCGGCGCAAACCATTGGCGGCGGCTTGTTGGCGCTGGATGTATTTGAAACAGAGCATGGTTTAACAATTAACGAAATCAATCACACGATGGAGTTTCGCAACAGCATTGTAACTACCGGCGTAAACATTCCGCAAAAAATGGTTGAATATGTTTTGCAAAGTGTAAAATCAAAAAATTAACATTCAAAACGGCATATTGACTAGACAAATGCTAAAAGGTAGAATCTAAAAAACACTATGCCGATCTATAAATTTCTTGTTCAAACTAAAAATAACGCCCCCCGTTCCAACGGCTACTTAAGAGACGCCCACCTACTCGGATTCCAGCTCCTGAAACGCATCAGCGTTCAGGACCTCTACTTTATCGAGGGCCAACTGTCGCAGGAAGAATTGCAACAGTTGGCTCTCAAACTTTTAACAGACCCTGTCACGCAATCCGCTTTATGGACTGAACTGCCCACGCCTCTTCCTTCGGGTGAACCTGATTCTGTTATCCTCGAAATTTCTCTTCGCCCCGGCGTCACAGACTCTGTTGCTGAGCAAATCATCCGCGCTTCACACGAATTAAAAATTAACGGAGTCCATCGCGCCGCTACGGGTTTCAGGTTTCAGGTTTCAGGTTTGAAAGTTGAGCAAGTTGAACAGCTTGCAAAGGCATTACTTGCAAATAACGTTATCCAACATTGGACAATAGGCGAAATCACTCCATCCTTTCCACAGGAAGTTGAATCAAGCGGCGAAGTGGAAATTATTTCAATTAGAAATTTATCGAATGAAGAATTGTTATCTCTTTCCAAAAAAAGACGCGCCGCTTTAGACTTAGCAGAAATGCAAGCGATTCAAAGTTATTTCATCAAAGAAAATCGTGAACCTACCGATATAGAATTTGAAACCATCGCTCAAACATGGAGCGAACACTGCGTTCATAAAACTTTCAAAGCAAAGGTGACCATTGACGATAGACGGCAGACCGAAAATGTTTATGGTCCATCGTCCACGGTCAACGGTCTGATTAAAACTTATCTCAAATCCGCAACTGAAAAAATTAACGCACCTTGGGTTATCTCTGCTTTTGTTGATAACGCAGGCATTATTGATTTTGACGATGAGTTTGAAATCTCATTCAAAGTCGAAACGCACAACCATCCATCCGCCATTGAGCCGTTCGGCGGAGCAAACACAGGCGTCGGCGGAGTGATTCGTGACATCCTCGGCGTTTCAGCAAAACCAATTGCGAACACCGATATTTTATGCTTCGGTCCGCAAAATATAGACCCAAAATCTTTACCAGAAGGCGTTTTACATCCGCGAAGAATTCAGTCAGGCGTTGTGGCTGGCGTGCAAGATTATGGAAATAAAATCGGCATTCCAACTGTCAATGGCGCTATTCTTTACGATGAAGGTTATACAGCCAATCCATTGGTTTTTTGTGGATGTGTTGGCATTGCTCCCAAAGGAAAACATAAAAAGAATCCACAAGTTGGTGACCGAGTCGTTGTATTAGGTGGAAGAACTGGTCGTGATGGATTACGCGGCGCAACATTTTCTTCCATGACCATAGATGCACAAACTGGCGAAGTCTCTGGCGCATCCGTTCAAATCGGCGACCCAATTACAGAAAAAGGTTTGATTGATGTCATTGTCCGCGCGCGTGATTTAGGACTCTATAACGACATCACCGATTGCGGCGCGGGTGGATTATCTTCCGCAGTTGGCGAGATGGCTTCAACCATTGGTTGTGACGTTGATTTGACTCGCGTGAAGTTGAAATATCCTGGTCTTGCGCCATGGGAGATATGGCTCTCCGAAGCGCAAGAACGCATGGTGATTGCAGTAGCGCCAGAAAAAATTTCTGCTTTGCAAAATTTATGTGACACCTTCAATACCGAATTGACCGACATAGGTGAATTCACTGGCAAAAACAGACTTGTTGTTCGTTACGGCGAAAAATCCGTTGTGGATATGGACAATGAATTTTTACACGATGGCATTCCACAAAGACAATTAAGTGCAGTAATCAGCAGTCAGTTATCAGAAATCGTAAATCGTAATTCGCAAATCGTAAATATCAAAGAACGTCTGCTCTCTCTCCTTTCTTCTCCAAACATCGCCAGCAAATCATCTGTCATTCGCATCTATGACCATGAAGTGCAAGGCGGAACAGTCATCAAGCCATTGACTGGAGTTGAAATGGACGCGCCTTCAGATGCGTCTGTGATTAAACCCATCGGGACAAAAGGTGTGAAAGGGATTGCTTTATCAAATGGTATTAATCCTGAATTTGGCAAACGAGATGCCTATCAAATGGCATGGTCTGTGATGGATGAAGCGATTCGCAATGCAGTCGCTGTTGGCGCAGACCCTGAACGCATTGCTGTGCTTGATAATTTCTGTTGGGGCGACCCGCTTCGGCCTGAGACAATGGGCTCGTTAGTTGAAGCCTGCCGCGGTTGTCATGATGCGGCGTTGTTTTACGGCACGCCGTTCATCAGCGGAAAAGATTCACTCAATAATGAATATCTCGGCGCAGATGGGTTGCGTCATGCCATTCCGCCAACTTTGTTAATTTCTGCAATCGGCATTGTGCATGATATCAACAAAGCCATCACCATGGATTTGAAAGAAACGAATAATCAGATTTACCTCATTGGAGATTTTGCGGCCGAACAAAAACCTGTCCCCCATGTTCCAAAATCGGCATTGCAAGTTTATAAAGCATTACATCAAGCTATCAATAACAAAATTATCAAATCCGCGCATGATTTAAGTGAGGGCGGTCTAGGGGTTACGATTGCAGAGATGTGCATCGGCGGTCGCTTGGGTGCAGAAATCAATTTTGAAGCATCAAATATATTCAATGAAGTGAATGGTTGTTTGCTTGTTGAAGTTTCGGCAAATGATGCAACTGTATTTGAAAAACAATTTGCAAATTTGCCTTTCAATAAAATTGGCGTTGTTACATCTAAACCAATTCTCAAACTCAACGAAACGGAAATTCCTGTTGAAGAACTCGTGCAAGCCTTCAACGCCACTCATTAAATTATGAAACCAAAAGCAATTGTCCTCCAAGCATACGGTACTAATCGCGATTTCGATGTGATGGATGCATTAACTCTCGCAGGCGCAGATGCGACTGGCGTTCCATTAAACGAATTACGGAATCACAAATCGCTTCTCGCGGACTTTCAACTGCTCGTTGTCCCTGGCGGCTTTTCCTACGCGGATGCATTAGGTGCAGGCAAACTTCTTGCTTTAGATTTGGCATCTTACTTTGCAGATGAAGTCTCTACATTTGTAGAAGCGGGCAAACCCGTGCTTGGAATCTGCAATGGGTTTCAGGCGCTAGTTAAAGCGGGGATTCTGCCCGGGAAAGAGAAACAAGCAAACGTTAAGAATGAAGCGACATTGACGTTCAACGCTAATGGTCATTTTGAATGTCGTTGGGTCAATCTTAAATCCACATCGCAAACTTGCATCTGGACAAAAGGTTTAGATGAAATTATCGCCTGCCCCATCGCGCATGGCGAAGGGAATTTTCAATCCATTGAAACTATGCCCAGCGAACATATTGCATTGATTTATGTAAATGAAGACGGTTCGCCGGCAAATGGCGCGTATCCGATGAATCCAAATGGCTCGACGATGGACATTGCTGGAATTACGAATGCAAAGGGCAACGCGCTTGGGTTGATGCCGCATCCTGAAAATCATATTTACAGTTGGCAACATCCGCGCCACACACGCGGAGAAACTAGCGGAAGTGGATTGAAGTTGTTTGAAAACGGCGTGAATTACGCGAGGCAAATGTAAAATGATTTCGCAAAACGAGTTGTTGAAATTAATTCCGCAAGCATTGGATGAAACAAATTTGCCATTTGCAGAAAAACAATCGGGCAAGGTACGCGATTGGTACGACTTGCCAAACGGACAACGATTAATCGTCGCCACGGATCGTTTATCTGCATTTGACCGAATTCTTGCGCGAGTTCCATATAAAGGTCAAGTATTAAATCAATTATCCGCATGGTGGTTTGAGCAGACAAAAGAAATTATTCCAAATCATTTGATTTCAATTCCAGACCCAAACGCTGCGATTGTTCAAAAAGTGAATCCGATTCAAGTAGAAGTCATCGTGCGCGGATATATCACTGGCGTTACATCTACTGCATTATGGCATCGTTATTCTTTGGGCGAACGAAATATTTATGGCTATGACTTTCCTGAAGGGTTAAGAAAGAATCAAAAGTTACCTGAGCCGATTATCACACCTACCACCAAAGGCGGCGAGACTGGACACGATGAAAGATTAACATGTGCAGAAGTCGTTGAGAAAGGAATTCTTGACAAAAAAATATGGGAGCAAATTCAAGCCGCCGCATTGGCAATCTTCAAATGCGGGCAGGAAGTAGCCGCAAAAGCAGAATTGATTTTAGTAGATACCAAATATGAATTTGGCTTAACTGATGATGGTCAAGTGATGTTGATTGACGAAGTCCACACGCCTGATTCATCTCGCTTTTGGCGAGCGAATGCGTATCAAAAATTATTTAATGAAGGCAAAGAGCCTGAAAACTTTGATAAAGAATTTATCCGCATTACTTATGCTGAAAAAGGGTATCGCGGCGATGGGGAAATTCCACCCATGCCCGATGATTTATGGGCGTCCGCTTCGCGAAGGTACATTGCCATTTATGAAATGCTGACAGGCAAAACTTTTAAGCCTGAAAGTTATCCGATTGAAGAACGATTGATTAAAAATTTAGAACAAGCGGGCATCAAATGAATCCATTAATTGCTATCATCATGGGTTCCAAGTCTGATTGGGAGACAATGGAACATGCCACAAAGACTCTTGATGAATTAAAGATTCCGTACGAAGTCAAAATTATTTCCGCGCATCGCACACCAGATTTGCTTTTTCAATTCGCTGAGTCTGCACATGAACGTGGCATTGAAGTCATCATTGCAGGCGCAGGCGGGGCGGCGCATTTGCCCGGCATGACCGCGGCAAAAACGCATCTGCCTGTGCTGGGCGTGCCTATTCAATCGAAATCTCTCAATGGAATGGATTCGCTTCTCTCGATTGTGCAAATGCCTGCGGGCATTCCCGTTGGCACGCTTGCAATTGGCAAGGCTGGCGCAATCAATGCGGCGTTGCTCGCGGCTTCGATTGTTGCAAACAAACATAACGAATATCTCAAAGCGCTTCTTGATTATCGCGCCAAGCAAACCCAAAATGTTTTGGATAACCCCGACCCGCGAGAAGCTAACGGATGACAAAGATTGGCATTTTAGGAGCAGGTCAATTAGGAAGAATGCTTGCATTAGCAGGATACCCGCTCGGACATCGCTTCCGCTTCTTTGACTCCGCATCTGATTCACCTTCAAGTCTGCTCGCTGAACAAATTACAGCGGACTACGCTGACACATCCGCTCTTGAAAAATTTGCCGATGGCTTGGATGTAGTCACTTATGAATTTGAAAACGTGCCCGTAGAAACTGTTCGTCATCTTGAAAAAATTGCGCCTGTGTATCCACCATCCATAGCGTTGGAAAAAGCGCAAGATCGGTTTGTTGAGAAATCATTTTTTTGCGAATTGGGAATTCCAACGCCGAAATTTACAACGGACTTGTCCAAAGGCAATGAGGTTAGATTTCCTGCTGTGTTGAAGACTCGGCGTATGGGATACGATGGCAAAGGTCAAGCGATTATTAATACACAAGCGGATTTGGGTAACGGATTAGAAAAACGGATAAGCGGATATGAAACGGATGAATTGATTTTGGAAGAATTTGTTTCATTTGAACGTGAGTTATCTATTATTGCTGTGCGCAATAAATCGGGTGAGATGAAGTTTTATCCGTTGATTGAGAATCATCATCGTGAAGGAATTTTGAGATTGTCGCTTGTAACGGGAAATATTTCTTCCGAGTTACAAAAGCAAGCGGAAGAATACGCCAAACTTGTAATGGACAAATTAAATTATGTCGGTGTATTGACGATTGAGTTTTTTGAGAAGGATGGTCAATTGCTGGCAAATGAAATAGCGCCCCGAGTTCACAACAGCGGGCATTGGACGATTGAGGGTAGCGTCACTTCTCAGTTTGAGAATCATATTCGGGCGGTGACAGATGCGCCGCTTGGGAGCGCGAATCCGCTTGGGGTGTGTGGAATGGTCAATTTGGTAGGAACTATTCCAGATGTGGAATTCATTTTAAAGATTGAAGGCGCACATTTGCATTTATACGATAAAGAGCCGAGAGCGAAGAGAAAACTTGGGCATATTACTTTTGTTGAAAAAGATATGGAAAGTTTGCAAAAGAAAATTGATTTGGTAAAGGAAGTGTATGAACTATTTTGATGAATCGCCAAAAGAAGAATGCGGTGTGCTTGGCATCTTTGCGCCGAACGAAGAGGTGGCGCGCATGGCGTTTTTTGGGTTATATGCCTTGCAACATCGCGGGCAAGAGGCGGCGGGCATCGCTGTTGCGGATGGACAAACCATATCCATGCATAAAGGGGTTGGGTTAGTTTCGCATGTATTCACGCCCAGCATCATTGCGGATTTGAAAGGTCATTATGCGATTGGGCATACGCGTTATTCAACAACAGGTTCTTCGTTGTTACGAAATGCTCAGCCATTTATGATTGAAACGATTAATGGTCCGTTGGCATTGGCGCATAATGGCAACTTAGTTAATTCCGCAAAGTTGCGACAAGAATTAATGGAACAAGGTGTTGGCTTTTCATCTTCATCCGATACTGAAGTGATGACCATGATGTTGGCGCGCAATGGCGGCGAAACTTGGGAAGAACGTATCAAAACTGCCATGGCAAAATGGATTGGCGCTTATTCATTGGTCATTTTGACTCGAGATTGTGTCTATGCAGTACGTGACCCATGGGGATTTCGTCCATTATGTATTGGGTTGTTGCCGAATGGCGGGCATGCGGTTGCCTCTGAAACTGGCGCTTTGCAAACTTTGGGATGTGAAGCGATTCGCGACGTAAAACCTGGCGAAGTTGTTTCATTATCAAATAGCGCATTGAAAGTGATGCAAGCGCTTCCAAGTGTGAACCCTACATCCATGTGCATCTTCGAGCATATTTATTTTGCACGCCCCGACCAAGTGTGGGATGGAATCAATGTGCATCATGTGCGTCAGAGATTAGGCGAAGAACTTGCGCGTGAGATTACAGAAAAAATGGGCAGTGACCTTGGAGATGTTGTCATCCCTGTTCCTGATTCATCTGTTCCTGCGGCAATTGGGTTTTCACATGTGAGCGGGATTCCTTATAATGATGGGTTTATCAAGAATAGATATGTAGGTCGAACATTTATTGAACCAACCGATTCGTTACGCAAACGCGGCGTGGCGTTGAAATTTAATGTCATCAATGAAAATGTGCGCGATAAAAGAGTCGTTGTGATTGACGACAGTATCGTGCGTGGAAACACAACAGGTCCGTTAATCAAGTTGCTGCGAAATGCGGGCGCGAAAGAAGTTCACATGGCGATTACATGTCCGCCGATTGTTCACCCTTGTTTTATGGGCGTGGATATGGGCAGGCATGAAGATTTAATCGCCCATAAAAGAACGGTAGATGAAATTCGAGCGTACGTCAATGCCGATAGTTTGTATTATTTATCTGTTGAAGGCATGATGCGCGCCCTCAAACGCAATGATGGATTTTGTCAGGCGTGTTTTACGGGGGCATATCCAATTCCAGTGGATATGACTTCGGTCAAGACTGGCTTTGAAAAGGCGACGAAGTAAACAGACTTTGTCACAGACTCACGGATGAAAACGGATTAGGATACAAGTATGAATGTTTTAATTATCGGTTCTGGCGGACGTGAACATGCTCTTGCATGGAAAGTGAAGCAATCGCCCAAGCTAACGAAGTTGTACGCCTTGCCAGGCAACCCAGGCATAGCAGAACTTGCCGAAAATGTTAACTTGCCTATTGATGAACATTCAATCATTATTGAATTTTGTAAGAACAAACAAATTGATTTGGTAATTGTCGGTCCAGAAATTCCGCTTGCAAACGGCATTGTGGATTCTTTATCGGCTGAAGGAATCCGCTGTTTTGGGCCGAAGCAAGCCGCGGCGGAGATTGAAGCGTCGAAAGTTTTTTCAAAACATTTTATGGCGCGGAATCAAATCCCAACGGCAAGGTATGCTACGTTTTCCGATTTTGAAGAAGCAGTCGATCACGTTCATAAAATTGATTATCCTGTTGTGATTAAGGCTTCGGGGTTGGCGGCGGGCAAAGGCGTGATTTTGCCAGAAACGTTGGAAGAATCAATTTCTGCGTTGGAAGCGATGTTGGTGAAAAATGAATTTGCTTCGGCTGGCGCAGAAGTGGTGATTGAAGAAAAATTAATTGGGCAAGAAGTTTCTTTGATGGCTTTTTCTGATGGCAAACATTGCGTGCCGATGATTCCTGCGCAAGACCATAAACAATTGTTGGATGGCGACCAAGGACCGAACACGGGCGGAATGGGAACGTATGCACCTGCACCTGTTTTGACAAATGAGTTGTTGAATGAAGCCATTGAAAAAGTTTTGCAACCAACGATTGATGGAATGAGAAATGAAGGCAGAGAATTTATCGGCGTGTTGTATGCGGGCTTAATGCTGACGAAAGATGGAATTCGCGTCTTGGAATTTAACTGTCGCTTTGGCGACCCTGAAACTCAAGTAGCGCTCCCATTGCTTGAAACTGATTTGATTGAAATCCTTGAAGCATGTATTGATGGAAAATTGAAAGATATAAATATTAAGTGGAAAGACGGCGCGGCAGTTTGTGTGGTGTTGGCAAGCAAAGGTTATCCTGAAAAAGCGGAGAACGGAAAAGTTGTCACATTTAAAGAGTTACCAAAAGATTTGATTTGTTTTCATGCAGGCACAAAGTTTGATGAAAATAAAATCGTCACTGCTGGCGGGCGTGTGTTTGGATTAACCGCTTTTGGAAATGATATTGCCAATGCTGTTGAAAAGGTTTATTCCAATATTGAAAAAGTTTCATTTGACGGCGTACAATATCGAAAAGATATTGCTCAAAAGGCTTTGAAAGCGGATTGAAGAACGGATTCAATAAACGGATAAGCGGATATCGGAGTTTGCGAATGAATAAACCAGGATTAATTAAAACCACTTTAGATGATTTAACTTTTAAAGTCAACGGATTAGCAATGCAAACGCATAATGAGCTTAAAGCAGGTCATGCAGAAAAGTTTTACAAACGCAGGCTTGTAGAACTTTGCAAAGATGCCGGCTTGGCTGTTGAACCTGAAAAACGTGTAGAAGTTTGGGTTGGAGATAAACAAATTGGATACTTAATTTTAGATTTGTGGATTGAAGAAATATTAGTTGCAGAATGTAAATCGTTTCCACATTCTTTAGGAAAAGATGAGATTGGACAAACATTAACATACCTTGCCGCAACAGGAAGCGCAATTGGTCTGCTTTTTAATTTTGGACGTAGAAGTCTTGAATTTAAGAGAATCCTTGCGCCAAAAGATGTTCAAGAATGGCAAACAGACTTGTTTCGTTATATCCACAAAAGCCCTGAAATGAAATTGCCCTCCTTAACGGATAAGAATAAATTAAATCCTATACCGCCTATCCGTTTCAAATCTACTCATGGCGGACAAATTTACGTCGAAGTACCCTCGCCATCAGGAGCCGCCATCCGCTTATCCGCTTCGCGCAAGCAATCCGTTCCTAAATCCGATTACGCTTCTTCCGGTGTAGATATTGACGCTGGCAACAAAGCCGTTGACTTAATGAAGGATATAGTCAAATCTACATATAACGCTTCTGTCTTGGCTGGAATTGGTTCCTTCGGCGGACTCTTTGATGCTTCTGCTTTGAAAGAGATGAAATCCCCTGTATTGGTTGCATCCACAGATGGAGTTGGGACAAAAGTTAAACTCGCCGCATCCGTTGGAAGATATCGCGGCATCGGGCATGATATCGTCAATCACTGCATCAACGATATTCTGGTACAAGGGGCAAAGCCATTATTTTTTATGGATTATTTTGCGACATCAAAATTAAATCCCGAACAAACTGCGGAAGTTGTCGCTGGAATAGCCGAATCTTGCAAAGAATCAGGTGTAGCTTTGCTGGGTGGCGAGACAGCCGAAATGCCTGGTGTATATCAACCAAATGAATTTGACGTCGCAGGAACAATCGTCGGCGTTTTGGAAAGAGATGCGATTCTTCCAAGAAAAGATATTCAAGCAGGTGATGTGTTGATTGGAATCAAATCCAGTGGACCGCATACCAACGGTTATTCTTTAATTCGTAAAATCTTTGCGAATACATCGCTTGAAACCACAATTCCAGAACTTAACATGTCACTTGCAGATGCATTGCTTGCATCACATCGTTCATATTATTCTATTCTCTCTCCAGTATTATCTGAGGTTAAAGCCCTTGCTCATATCACAGGGGGCGGATTTATCGAAAATATTCCGCGTGTGTTGCCAGAATATCTGAATGCAAAGATTCAACTCGGTTCATGGGAAATGTCTCCACTATGGAATTTTATTCAAGCGACAGGCAAAATTGACACCGAAGAAATGTATCGCGTCTTCAATATGGGTATTGGCATGGTCTTAGTGGTAGATAAAGATTCGGTTTCAAAATTACAAGCATCAATTCAAGAAGAAACTTTTATTATCGGTGAATTGACCCAAGGCAAACAAAAAGTTCAACTCATTTAATAAGGAATTATTTATGTCATCGTCTCTTCCCCTTCGATATGGAGCCAATCCACAACAAACGCCTGCTCGCGTCTTCATGCCATCGGAAGTTGAACTTCCTATCACTGTGTTAAATGGCTCACCTGGCTATATCAATTTATTGGATGCGCTCAATTCATGGCAACTTGTTCGTGAATTAAAAAACGCCCTTAAACTGCCTGCGGCCGCCTCTTTTAAACATGTCAGCCCTGCGGGTGTGGCAGTTGCAAATCCATTATCCGATGTTTTGAAGAAAGCATATTTCGTAGATGACCTTGAGCTTTCTCCTTTAGCCACTGCGTATGCGCGCGCACGCGGCGCAGACCGTTTGTGTTCATTCGGAGATTTCATCGCTTTGTCCGATACTGTGGATGTATCCACTGCAAAGTTGATTGCGCGCGAAGTTTCGGATGGCGTAATCGCCCCCGCGTATGAAAAAGATGCGTTGGAGATTCTCAAAGCGAAAAAACAGGGGAAATATGCAGTCATTCAAATTGACCCGTCGTATGAACCGTCTTCAAATCAAGAAGTTCGCGATGTCTTTGGTATTCGCTTTGAGCAACATCGGCATGACCGCCTCGTGACGCCTGAAGATTTTACAAATATCGTCACCGCAAAAAAAGATTTACCAGAATCCGCGCTTCGCGATTTGACAATTGCTTGGATCACGCTCAAATATACACAATCTAATTCGGTTTGTTTTGTTGCGGATGGTCAAGCCATTGGCGTTGGCGCGGGTCAGCAATCGCGCGTGCATTGTGTGCGCCTCGCAGGTCAAAAAGCGGATTTGTGGTGGCTGCGTCAACACCCCACTGTTTTGAATCTGCCTTTCAAAACGAGCATCAAACGCCCAGACCGCGACAATGCCATTGACCAATTTTTGCGTGATGATGTGACTCCAAATGAAAAAGCGGATTGGACGAACATCTTCGCTTCGAATCCTCGACAACTGACTCTGCATGAGAAACGGGAGTGGCTCTCCAAACTGGATTCTGTGACTCTCGGCTCTGATGCCTTCTTCCCCTTCCGTGACTCAATTGACCGCGCGTCTGTCAGTGGCGTGAAATATGTTTTGGAGCCAGGCGGTTCCAATCGTGACGATGCGGTCATTCAAGCCGCAAATGAATATGGCATGACGATGATATTTTCTGGTGTTCGTTTATTCCATCATTAAATATGGCTTCTCGACTCGTTGTCCTCATCTCTGGTAATGGCTCAAACTTACAAGCGATACTGGATGCTTGTAAATCTGGAGAACTGCCTGCATCTGTTGTTTGCGTTATTTCAAACAAAGCGGACGCTTACGGACTCATCCGCGCGAAGAATGCAGGCGTTGAAGCGATACACTTTGCAAAACTTGAAAACGAAACCAGACAAGACTACGATAAACGATTAGCAGATTTTGTAATTACAAAACAGCCCAACCACATCGTCCTCGCTGGTTGGATGAGAATATTGACATCTAACTTCCTCAATCATTTTCCAAATCAAGTTATCAATTTACATCCTGCTTTGCCAAATACATTTCCTGGCGCCCATGCAATTAAAAAAGCTTATGAAGCGTATCAACGCGGAGAAATCAACCATACAGGCGTAATGATTCATCTCGTGCCTGATGAAGGCGTGGATGATGGTCTAGTGTTAGCAAAACAAGAAATTAATTTTATTCAAAATGAAACGCTTGAAGATTTTGAAACTCGTGTTCATGAAGTTGAACATAATTTATTAGTCAATACATTGAAAAAGATTCTTGAAGAAAAAGTAATAAGGAGTAATTAATGCCTATCGCCATTCTCTCTGTTCACGACAAAACTGGAATTATTGACTTTGCCAAATCTCTGGCTGACCTCGGCTGGACTCTGCTCGCCTCAGGTGGCACTGCAAGACTTTTACATGAAAATAATATCAATGTTACCGAAGTTGCTGATTACACTAAGTCGCCTGAAATTCTTGGTGGAAGAGTCAAGACTCTTCATCCTGCTATTCATGGCGGATTACTTGCCCGTCCAACAGAATCTGACCACAAAGAATTACTTGGCCTCGGCTGGGATTATATAGACCTCGTCGCTGTTAATTTATATCCATTTGAAGAAACGATTGCAAAGCCAAATGTCACCTATGCAGATGCGATTGAAAATATTGATATTGGTGGTGTGACTTTGATTCGTGCCGCAGCCAAAAATCACGAACGCGTAACATTAATTTGTGACCCTGCTGATTACAATTCAGTATTACAAGAATTGCAATCAGGAAATATTACTGAAGAAACTCGCAAGAAACTTGCAGTTAAGGGATTTGCTTCCACTGCACATTACGATACAGCCATTCATAATTATTTGAAAGAACAAACCAAATAGAAATATATTTATCATAGAGGCGACCCGTCAATTAAAGTCAAGGACTTTGATATATCATGGCGGGTCGCCCTTACCCTATATAAGGAGAAAAATATGAACGAAGAATTATTTGACCGATTTGATTCACTTACTTTCGACGATGTATTAATCGTCCCTGGTTATACGGAAGTATTACCCAACGAAACCGATGTGAAAGTACAACTCACGCCAACGATTCAATTGAACATTCCGATTCTTTCCGCCGCAATGGATACGGTCACCGAAGCGAGACTCGCCATTGCATTAGCCCGCGAAGGCGGTATGGGAATTATTCACCGTAACATGCCGCCCGAAACGCAAGCCGCCGAAGTGGAAAAAGTAAAACGCTCCCAATCTGGCATGATTGTTGAACCGATTAGTTTATCTCCCGATGCTCCACTTAGCCAAGCCGAAGAAATTATGTCCACATATCACATCAGCGGCGTGCCAATCACAAATGAAAATGGAAAACTCATCGGTATTTTGACTAATCGTGATATTCGTTTTGTGGAAGCAAGCGATTACAACTTACCCGTCAGCCAATTTATGACGAAAGAAGACAAACTCATTACGGCAAAAGTTGGAATCTCCGCTAAAGATGCGAAGGATATTTTGCAAAAACATCGCATCGAAAAACTTCCGCTTGTAGATGAAAACGGAAAATTGAAAGGCTTGCTCACCGTCAAAGATATTCAAAAAGCAAGAGATTATCCAAATGCCTCTACTGATTCAAAAGGACGTTTGCTTGTGGGCGCGGCAGTTGGCGTTGGCAAAGATGTTGAAACGCGCGTTGAGTTAATGTTGAAAGCAGGCGTAGATGCAGTAACCATTGATACTGCACACGGGCATTCCAAAGGTGTACTCGAAGCAATTCAAAGAATCAAAAGCGCATGGAAAGATTTACCAGTCATTGCTGGGAATGTAGTCACAGCCGAAGGAACAGAAGCAATCATAAAGTCAGGCGCTGATGCGGTTAAAGTCGGAGTAGGCGCTGGTTCCATCTGCACAACGCGAATCATCTCTGGCGCGGGCATGCCACAAATCTCCGCAATTTTTGAATGCGCTCAAACCGCAAAAAAACATGGCATCTCAATTATTGCGGATGGCGGAATCAAATTCAGTGGCGATATTGTTAAAGCAATTGCTGCCGGTGGAAATGCTGTGATGCTTGGCAGTTTGCTTGCAGGTTTGGATGAAGCGCCTGGCGAAGTGATGATATATGAAGGTCGTCGTTTCAAAGAATATCGCGGTATGGGAAGTTTGGGCGCGATGAAAGGGTATGGCGTTGACCGTTATGCAACGGGTCAGGCTGGTAGCGGAAAACTTGTGCCCGAAGGGATTGAAGGTCGTGTGCCTTATAAAGGAATGCTCAGTGAATATGTTTATCAACTCGTTGGCGGTCTTCGTTCGGGAATGGGTTATGCAGGCGCGGCTTCATTAAAAGATTTACAAACCAAAACTCGACTCACGCGCATCACCAATGCCGGCTTGCTTGAAAGCCATCCGCATGATGTTATCATTACGAAAGAAGCGCCAAACTATCAATTAAGCCAACGATAAATGACCTTACATCTCATCTCCCCATTAGATGGACGCTATGCGGAAATTACCAAACCGTTAACGGAGTATTTTTCCGAGTTTGCTTTTCTGCGCGATAGAGTGCGCGTCGAACTTAACTTTTTGCTTGCTCTTTCCAAAACAGGCTTAATTCGCCCTTTGAGCGATTCTGAATCCACTCAACTCAAATCTATCATCTCAAATTTTTCAGACGCCGATGCAGAATTGATACTCGAACACGAACGTAGAACACGTCACGATGTAAAAGCGATTGAATATTTTATCCAAAGCAAATTACAAAACTCATCTTTACAAGATTTGCTCCCATGGATTCATTTTGGCTTAACCTCCGAAGATACGAATAGCATTGGTCAAGCCATTGCGTTGAAAGAATCACGAGACAAAGTCATTCTGCCCAATCTCCAATCTCTAATCTCTAATCTCTCCGAGTTCGCTCTGGAATACAAATCCACTCCCATGCTCGCCCGCACGCATGGACAATTCGCCGTCCCTACAACTTTAGGAAAAGAATTTGCAGTTTATGTTGCTCGTCTCAAAAAGATTCGTGATGAAATATCCGCGTTTCGTTTTGAAGCCAAGTTGACTGGTGCTGTTGGCAACTTCAATGCTTTGCAAGCATCTGCTCCACAAATAGATTGGATTTCATTCAGCAAAAACTTTGTATCGAGCTTTGACTTAGAGCCAAATTTATTAACCACACAAATCCTCCCCTACGATAATTGGATTCGTTATTTTGATTTGATTCGTTTAACCAATTCCATTTTGATTGACTTTGCCCAAGATATTTGGAGATATATCAGTGATGGATATTTGAAACAAGCAGTTATCGCAGGTGAAGTTGGTTCTTCCACAATGCCTCAAAAGGTTAACCCAATTGATTTTGAAAATGCAGAAGGTAATCTTGGCGTCGCAAATTCTCTTTTCAGTCATTATGCTCAGAAATTAACTGTGTCACGCTTGCAAAGAGATTTATCTGATTCCACTGTCCGCCGCACGTTTGGTTCGGCGTTAGGTCACAGCTTACTAGCATGGACCAACTTTCAACGTGGATTGAAGCGCATTGCTCCTGACGAAGAAAAACTCAAAGCAGAATTAAATGCCCATTGGGAAGTCGTCTCCGAAGGCGCACAAACTATCCTGCGCGCAGTTGGAAAATCCAATGCATACGAAACGTTGAAAGAAAAAACTCGCGGACAAGTGCTGACGGAATCAGAATATAAAACTTGGTGCAATTCAATTGATGTGGATGATGCCACAAGAAAAAAATTACAAAATCTTTCTCCAGAAACCTATATTGGTTTGGCAATTGAATTGACCGAAAAAATTGCTGGATAATTTCTATTGACATATTTTATGGGGATGGTAGAATACCGCCCAATATGTTCAGACAACCTAACGCTCGTCGTACCCGTCGTTCAAAACTAACTTTTCTCGAAAGGTTGGAAGTTTTTGACTTGGCAGGTTCGATTCAGGATTTCATCGAAAACGTTAATTAAAAATAGCCCTCCTTTTGGAGGGTTATTTTTTTGTCTGCAATTATGAAAGGATTAATACATGACGGCAACATTAGTTTTAGAAGATGGCACAATTATTGAAGGCAAAGCCTTTGGCGCACAAACCGATGCAGTGTTTGAGTTGGTTTTCAACACGAGCATGACGGGCTATCAAGAAATTCTCACCGACCCTTCGTATCGTGGACAAGGTGTCTTGTTTACTGTTTCGCACATCGGCAATGTAGGAATCAATTTGGAAGATGATGAATCAGCAAAGCCACAAGTTTCAGCGGCTGTGATTCGTTCATTGAGTCCAGTTGTTTCAAATTGGCGTTCTGCATTTTCATTATCTGAATGGCTTTGTCAACATGATATTCCCGGCATTAGCGGCGTGGATACGCGTTATTTGACTCGCAAACTTCGTGACGGCGGCACACAAAAAGCGGCTCTTTCTACTAAGGGTACGCCTGCGGATGTGCTTTTGAACATGGTACACGCTTGGAGCGGACTCGATGGAAGAGACATGGTCAAAGAAGTGACCTGCGAAGAGCCATATCATTGGGTGGATGACGCAGGAAGCCGTTGGGTAATGCAGAAAGCAGAAGGCAGAAGGCAGAATTCTTCATTCAACATTCATTATTCTGTATTTCATATTGTTGCCTACGATTTTGGCATTAAAGAAAATATTCTGCGACACCTTTCAAGTTACGGCGCAAATATAACCGTCGTTCCAGCGGATACAACCGCCAAAGAAGCCCTAGCATTGAAACCTGATGGAATCTTTCTCTCCAACGGTCCAGGCGACCCAGCAGGTTTGCCGTATGCTGTGAAAACCGTCAGTGAATTGATTGAAAGTAATACACCCATCTTTGGCATTTGTCTTGGACATCAATTAATTGGCAGAGCGCTGGGGGCAAGCACGCATAAGTTGAAATTTGGTCATCACGGCGGGAATCATCCTGTTCAACATTTGCCAAGTGGAAAAATTTTAATCACTGCACAGAATCATAATTATTGCGTCACTGAAGGCGAGTTAAATAAAAACGAAGTTGAAATTACATATAAAAGTTTGAACGACAACTCGCTTGAAGGCTTGAGAATGAAAAACAAACCTGTCTTCAGCGTGCAATTTCATCCTGAGGCTGCGCCTGGTCCGCATGACGCGCATGATATTTTTAGCGAGTTCTTTAGAATGATAGAGGAGGAAGTGAGAATGAAGAATGAAGAATGAAGAATGAAAAATGAAGATTGAAGATTGAAGAATAATAAATGGTGAATGATGAATAAAAAGGAGATTTGAAATGACGCATCAGGCAACAGACTTACGAGAAAGAACCAAAAAGTTTGCTTTGAGAATCATCAAACTGTATCAAAATCTTCCGAAATCAGGCGAGGCGCAGGTGATTGGAAAACAAATTTTACGAAGCGGAACTTCGGTGGGGGCGCAATATCGTGAAGCGTGCAGGGCAAAATCTCCAGCCGATTTTATAAACATGATGGGCGGCTCCTTAAAAGAATTAGATGAAACCGCCTATTGGTTAGAACTACTCGTTGAAGGCGAGATTGTTCCCCCCGCCAAACTCAGCGACTTACAAAAAGAAACCAATGAATTAATTGCCATCTTCGTCTCATCCATAAACACATCAAAACGAAATAACGCTAAATAAGGAATAAAACAAAACGTAAGCCATTCTACATTCCGCATTCCGCATTCCGCATTCCGCATTCTACATTCTACATTCTACATTCTACATTCTACATTCAATTATGAAACGAACAGACATTCACACCATCCTCATCCCTGGCTCAGGAGCCATTGTCATCGGTCAAGCCGCAGAGTTTGATTACTCTGGCACGCAAGCGGTCAAAGCCTTAAAAGCGGAAGGCTATCGCGTTGTGTTGGTTAATTCAAACCCTGCAACGATTATGACCGACCCCGAAATTGCCGATGCAACGTATATTGAACCATTAACTCCCGAAGCGCTTGAAGCCATCATTGCGCAAGAAAAACCTGACGCCATGCTCCCCACTGTTGGCGGACAAACTGGATTAAATCTCGCGCTTGCATTAAGTGAAAACGGCGTGCTTGAAAAATATGGCGTGCAATTAATCGGCGCCAACCTTAAAGCCATCAAAACCGCAGAAGACCGCATGTTGTTTAGAGAAACCATGCAAAAGCATGGAATCCCCGTCCCACGCGGCGGACAGGCTTACACGTTGAAAGAAGCGCAAGAAATTGTCAAACAAACAGGCTATCCTGTCTTAGTTCGCGCTTCGTTTGCTATGGGCGGAGCAGGCGCATCGTGGGTGTATCAAGAAAACGAATTGCCCGAAGCGGTGCAAAAAGCCATTTCCGAATCGCCCATCGGGCAAGCATGGTTGGAAGAATCTGTTTTGGGTTGGAAAGAATATGAACTCGAAGTGATGCGCGATAAGAAAAATAATTTTGTCGTTGTATGTTCGATTGAAAATCTCGACCCGATGGGCGTGCATACAGGCGATAGCGTTACCGTTGCGCCTGCACAAACGTTGACCGATCGCGAATATCAAATTTTGCGCGACCTCGCGCATCGCGTGTTATCGGCTGTGGGTGTTGAAACTGGCGGCTCGAATGTTCAATTCGGCGTTGACCCAAAAACTGGGCGCGTGGTTGTCATCGAAATGAATCCGCGTGTGAGTCGTTCATCTGCATTGGCATCCAAAGCGACTGGCTTTCCCATTGCAAAAATTGCCGCGCTCGTTGCCGTTGGTTACACGCTCGATGAAATCGCCAACGACATCACCAAACAAACCAAAGCCGCGTTTGAACCTTCGCTCGATTACGTCGTTGTGAAAATTCCGCGTTGGGCGTTTGAAAAATTTCCGGGCGTAGATTCGACCCTCGGACCGCAAATGAAATCGGTAGGCGAAGCGATGGCGTTAGGAAGAACGTTTCCCGAAGCGTTGAACAAAGCGATTCAATCTTTAGAAATTGGCGTGGATGCACTCGACGCTTCTGGACCTACCCTCCAATTGCTTGCTGAACCCGAAACCTTAGCCTCCCTTTCAACGCCCACATCCGACAGATTGTTCCGAGTCTATCGCGCAATTCGACAAGGCATGCCGTTAGATGAAATTGCAAATGCCGCTGGTTATGATTTATGGTTCTTAGCGCAAATGCAATTGAATGAAGAAGTGAGAATGAAGATTGCAGAATATCAATTGCAAAACGATGCAAAAAGCAAATCTATTTTACATTCAGCAAAACGAATGGGAATCTCAGACGCTGAAATTGCACGTATTCAAAATTCTGCATTCCGCATTCAGCATTCTGCATTATCTATTCGAGAATTACGAAAACGACTCAACATCCTCCCCACCTTTCAACGAGTGGACACTTGCGCCGCAGAGTTTGAATCACAGACGCCATATCTTTATTCCGCGTATGAAATGGATGATGAATCACGACCGACCGATAAACAAAAAATATTAATCCTCGGCGGCGGACCGAATCGAATTGGTCAGGGTATTGAGTTTGATTACTGTTGTTGTCAGGCGGCGTTTGCATTATCTAAGATGGGATATGAAACCATCATGTATAACTGCAACCCTGAAACTGTATCCACTGATTACGACACGGCAGATAGATTGTATTTTGAGCCGTTGACTCTCGAACATGTATTAAACGTGATTGATAGAGAAAACCCCATCGGGGTCATCGTGCAATTCGGCGGGCAAACCCCGTTAAACCTCGCGGCAGGGCTAGAAGCGGCGGGAGTCAAAATTTTAGGCACGCCGCCCCATGCCATTCAACTTTCAGAAGATAGAGGAGAATTTGCAAAATTATTAAGAGAATTGGATATTCCACAACCTGAAAACGGAATCGCCCGTTCGTTGGAAGAGGCGCAAGCAATCGCTCAACAAATCGGCTACCCTGTTTTGGTGCGCCCATCCTTCGTTTTGGGCGGCAGAGCCATGGCGTTCGTGGATTCAGAATCTAATTTAGCGGGCTTCATTCAACAGGCGATTGAGGCGGCTCCTCATCAACCGATATTGATTGATAAATTTTTAGAAGACGCTTTTGAAATTGATGTGGACGCCTTAGCGGACGGAGAGAGAGTCGTCATCGGCGCGGTCATGCAACACATTGAAGAAGCGGGCGTGCATTCGGGAGACGCGGCTTGTGTGTTGCCTCCGTATAAAGTGAGCGCGTATCATCAAGCCATCCTGCGCGAATATACCCAGCAAATTGGCTTGGCGCTAGGCGTAAAAGGTTTAATGAACATACAGTTCGCATTAAAAGACGATGTGGTTTATGTGTTGGAAGTAAACCCGCGCGCCTCACGCACCGTTCCTTATGCCAGCAAAGCCACCGGGTTAAACATGGCGTATGTTGCGGCGCAAGTAATGGCAGGAAAAACTTTAAGCGAACTTGGCATAACCGAAGAACCCCGCGTGGACGGTTTCTTCGTCAAAGAAGCCGTCTTGCCATTCAAAAAGTTGCCTGGCTCCAGCATATTGCTTGGACCTGAAATGCGCTCCACTGGCGAGGTGATGGGTCATGCCTCGCAGTTTGGTCATGCGTTTGCCAAAGCGCAAATTGCGGCGGGGACAGGCTTGCCTGATGAAGGCGCTGTGTTAATTACGGTGAATGACTATGACAAAAGCGCAGGCTTGAAATTTGCGCGCGATATGCATCGTTTGGGATTCAACATCTATGCCACGCCCGGCACGGCTTACATGATTGATAAAGCGGGTTTACCCGTGCAAGTGGTTGAAAAAGCGCAAAACGGTTCAACGCAAATTGTAGATTTGATTCGCGCAGGGAAAATTCAACTCGTGTTGAACACGCCGTTGGGTCCCCATGCGCGCACAGACGGCGTTGAAATTCGCAAAGCGGCAATTGCCATGAACGTTCCTTTGCTTACAACGCTTTCTGCGGCGAGCGCGGCGGTGTCGGCAATTCAAGCCATGCGCAAAAAGGAATTGAAGTATCGAAGTTTGCAGAGTCATTATCAAAACATGAAATAGCGTTATTTATCGGCATTACCCAAATGGGTAATCTTTCGTCAAAACCATTGACACATTTCACATTAGTAGTAGAATACCGCCCAATATGTACTACCCATTTGCGTTACCGCGTACCCGTCGTCCAAAGCCAACTTCTGTTGAGAAAGTTGGTCGTTTTTGTTTGGATGATACGCGGATAAACGCAAAGATGTGATAAATAAGCGCACACATACCAGTCCATGCACAAACAGCCTGCTTTCTCAAAGCGGGCTGTTTTTTATTTTCCTAAAGGAGTATGAAATGAGTCCGAAATCAAAACAATCAATAAAGAAAATTGTCTTAGCCTATTCAGGCGGGCTAGATACGTCTGTGATTGTGCCATGGTTAAAAGAAAACTATGGCTGTGAAGTGATATGCTTTTGCGCCGATATTGGTCAGGGCGATGAAGATTTATCGGGTTTGGAGCAGAAAGCCCTTAAGAGCGGAGCGAGTCGGTTCGTCATCCACGATATGAAAGAAGAGTTTGCGTCTGAATATCTTTTTCCAATGTTGAAAATGGGGGCGGTGTATGAACACAAGTATTTATTAGGCACATCGGTTGCCCGTCCATTAATTGCAAAACATTTAGTAGAAGTGGCTCATCAATTTAGCGCCGACGCCGTAGCGCATGGCGCGACTGGCAAAGGCAATGACCAAGTTCGTTTTGAGTTAACGGTTATGGCGCTTGACCCACGATTAAAAATTATCGCGCCATGGAGAGAATGGGATATTCGTTCGCGTGAAGATGCGTTGAATTACGCCGCAAAACACAATGTGCCTGTCACTGCAACAATTAAATCAATTTATTCACGCGATTCAAATCTTTGGCATCTTTCGCATGAAGGCGGCTTGCTCGAAGACCCATGGAACGAGCCAGAAGAAGCCATGTATCAAATCTCCACTTCGCCAGAGAATGCGCCCGATGCAGCCGAATATGTGGAGATTGAATTTGAAACTGGCAACCCTGTTGCAGTGAATGGAGAAAAACTTTCGCCTGCAAAAATTGTGCAAAAACTTAATGCCATTGGCGGCGCGCATGGCATTGGTCGCGTTGATTTAGTTGAGAACCGTTTGGTCGGAATGAAATCGCATGGCGTGTATGAAACGCCGGGCGGCGCCATTCTTTTATTTGCTCATCGTGAACTCGAATCGCTTGTGTTAGATAGAGAAACGATGCACTTCAAAGAAATGGTCGCCGTGAAATATGCCGAACTCACTTACAACGGTTTATGGTTTACGCCGCTGCGCGAAGCGCTCGATGCGTTTGTCAATGCAACGCAAGGTCCTGTCACTGGCATTGTCCGATTAAAACTTTATAAAGGCAACATCATCACGGCTGGCAAAAAATCTCCGTTTAGTTTGTATCGCGAAGATTTTGCCACCTTTGGTCAAGAAGATGTGTACGACCAAAGCCATGCCGAAGGATTTATTCGCTTGTATGGATTGAGCATGAAAGTCCGCGCGTTGAACGGTTTGCCTGTTTCAGGTCTGGATATGCCCAAGCCCGATTATTCAAAATTCAAGAGAGATTAGCATGACAAAACTTTGGGGCGGACGCTTCGCCCAATCACCCAATCAACTTGCTTTTGAACTCAACGCTTCTTTATCCGTTGATAAACGCATGGCGTCTCAAGATATTGACGGAAGCCTAGCATGGGCGAAAGCGCTTCATCAAGCGGGCGTTCTTTCGGATAAAGAGCTCGCTTCAATCTCGCTTGGGCTTGATACTGTTCGTAAAGAGTTTTCTTCGGGGCAGTTTTCTTTCGCCGCTTCGGATGAAGATATTCATACCGCTATTGAAAGAAGATTAACCGAATTAATGGGCGACGCCGCAGGCAAACTTCATACAGGCAGAAGCCGCAATGACCAAGTGGCTACTGATTTTCGTCTGTGGATGTTGGGCGCAATTCCTGAATTGAAATCCGCATTGCAGAATTTGCAAACTGCCTTCGTGGAACAAGCCGAAAAAGCAAATGAAATTATGATGCCCGGTTACACCCACTTGCAACGCGCGCAACCGATTTTATTGGCGCATTGGTGGTTGAGTCATTATTGGGCGCTGCAAAGAGATGTGGAACGATTACAAGATTTAACAAAGCGGGTTTCTGCTCTGCCATTAGGGAGCGGCGCGTTAGCGGGCGTGCCGTTTGACATTGACAGAATGGAATTAGCAAAGTCGCTTGGCTTTGCGGAGGTATCGCAAAACAGCATAGATGCGGTCTCTGACCGAGATTTTGCGGCGGAATATTTATTCTGTGCCGCCATGATTGGGCTTCACTTAAGCAAACTTGCCGAGCAGATTGTTTTATTCACAACGTCTGAATTCGGTTTTTTTGAATTAGCGGATGAGTTTTCAACAGGTTCAAGTTTGATGCCGCAGAAAAAGAATCCAGATGTGTTTGAGTTAACAAGAGGAAAAGCAGGGACGTTATTAGGTTTGTTAACTGGTCTATTAGTCACGCTCAAAGGTTTACCTTCTACATACGATAAAGATTTGCAAGAAGATAAAGCGCCCGTCTTTCAGGCGACAGATACCTTGCTTGCGATTTTGCCCGTCATTGCCGAAGCTTTGAGGACCATCACCGTCAAAGCAGAGCGAATGCGAAATGCAATTGATTCATCTATGCTGGCAACGGATTTGGCGGATTATTTGGTTGAAAAGAACGTTCCGTTTCGTAAAGCGCATGAAATTGCGGGACGGGCTGTCCGCAAGGCGGGCGAGAAAAATGTGCCCCTAGAGAAACTGCCGCTCGAAGCGTATCAGGCTTTATGTTCAGCCTTTGAAGCGGATGTCTATCAAGCGCTTGACCCGATGAAATCGGTTGAAAAAAGAAATACGATTGGCGGCGCGAGTCTCCAATCTGTAAAAAATCAAATTAAAAAAATTAAAGGAGAGTAATAAAAATGAAGACTGTAACCTGCCCTGAATGTGAAGCCCAAATTGAGTTAGCCGCTGGCGTCGAAGTTGGTGAAATTTTGGTCTGCTCTGATTGCGGCGTGGATTTGGAAGTAACCGCGCTTGAACCTGCAACCGTTCAACTTGCGCCAATGGAACAGGAAGATTGGGGAGAGTAATTTGGAATACAGAAGTGAGAATGCGGAATGCAAAATAAAATTCTTCATTCTACATTCCGCATTCTTCATTCTACATTTTGAGGTCTTATGCAACCACGATTAAAAATAGGCGTTTTGTATTCGCGTGTGCGCGTGGAAGAGAAGTGGATTTTCGGCGCGCTTGAAAAACGCGGCATAGAGTATGACCGATTGGACGACCGCGCCATTTATTTTGATTTGAATAATCCGAAACCATGGCAAACGTACGATGCTGTTTTAGAACGAAGCATTAGTTACAACAGCGGCTTATACGCTTTGCGATTATTAAACGCATTTGGCGTGCCGACCGTAAACACAGCGGCGGTTGCAGAAATTTGCGGCGATAAGTTAATGACCAGCGCGGCGCTTGCGAGAGACGGCGTTCCGCAACCGCATAATGCAACCGCATTTACGCCTGAAGCCGCGTTAGAAGCGATTGAAGCGTTTGGGTATCCTGTTGTGTTGAAGCCAGTCGTCGGTTCGTGGGGACGTTTGCTGGCGAAAATCAATGACCGTGACGCGGCGGAAGCGGTGTTGGAACATAAATCTACGCTTGGGTCGGCGCTACATTCCGTTTTTTATATTCAAGAATATATCGAAAAGCCAGGGCGCGATATTCGCGCGATTGTGATTGGCGACAAAGTATTAACGGCAATGTATCGCAAGTCTGAGCATTGGATTACGAACACGGCGCGCGGCGGCGAAGGCGAGTTATGCCCCATTACGCCTGAAATTGAAGAGTTATGTTTACGCGCGGCAAACTCGGTGGGCGGCGGCGTGCTGGCGGTGGATTTGGTGGAACACCCCGAAAAAGGACTCATGGTGAATGAAATTAATCACACAATGGAATTTCACACTATGCAGCCCGTCAGCGGCATAGATATTGCAGGCGAGATTGTTGAATATGTTATGAGCGTAGCGAAAGAAAAGGTAGAAGCATGAACATGCAATTATTACAACCCATTTTGAATCAAGAATTTGCCACAAAAAAAGATTTTCTACATATTGCCGACTTTTCTCCAGCGGAGATACAAGATTTGTTAGACCTTGCGCTGGCTTTGAAGAAAGAATACTTCAACGGAGGCAACCCGCCTATATTGCAAGGAAAAACCTTAGCCATGATTTTTCAAAAGCCAAGTTTGCGCACGCGCGTTTCTTTTGAAATGGCAATGCGCCACTTAGGCGGTCATGCGATGTATCTTTCGCCTGCAGAGATTGGGCTTGGCAAACGTGAATCGATTGCCGATGTGGCGCGCGTGTTATCGGGTTATGTGCATGGCATAATGGCGCGCGTCTTTGACCATGAGCATATTGTGGAGTTAGCCAAATGGGCAAGTATTCCTGTGATTAATGGGTTGAGTGATTACAACCATCCATGCCAAGCGCTTGCAGACGCATTAACCATACAAGAAAAATTTGGAAAAGCCAAAGGCTTGAACATCGCTTTTATTGGCGACGGCAATAATGTCGCCGTTTCGTTAATGCATATCTGCGCCAAACTCGGTTGGAATTTTACAATTGCAAACCCAACAGGTTATGAAATTGCCGCAAACGCCGTTGAAATTGCAAAAGATATTACGCTCGAAACTGGCGCAAATATTTCTTTCTATCACAACCCGTATGAAGCGGTCAAAGAAGCGGATGTGATTTATACCGACACATGGACTTCGATGGGACAAGAAGAAGAAAGCGCTCAAAGAGAAAAAGCCTTTGCGGAATATCAGGTCAATCATCAATTAATGAGCGAAGCGAAAAAAGAAGCAATCGTCATGCATTGTTTGCCCGCGCATCGCAATCATGAAATTACAGACGACGTCGCCGACGGTTTGCAATCGGTTATTTTTCCGCAAGCGCATAATCGTTTACATGCGCAAAAAGCCATCTTAGCGCGCGTCTTTGGAGTTGCATAATGACCAGCGTTTCTATTCTTGGCGGTTCGGGGTATGGCGGCGGCGAGTTATTGCGTTTGTTGTTAAGTCATCCAAACGTACAAATCAAACAAGTCACATCGCGTTCGCGCGTGGGCGAATATGCGTATCAAACGCATCCCAATTTAAGAAAGCGAACTCAACTTAAATTTAGCGACCCATCGCAACTTGAACCTGTGGATATTTTATTTTTGGCGCAGCCTCATGGTCAGGCGCAACGTTATATTGATTCGTACGCCAAACTAGCCAAAAAAATTATTGACCTCTCGGCGGATTTTCGTTTGCGCGACGCAAATTTTTACGAGCAATGGTATGGCGAAAAACACGCCGCGCCTGAATGGTTAAACAAATTTGTATATGGTTTGCCTGAATTACGGCGCGCCGAAATCGCCAACGCACATTACGTCAGCGGCGTGGGCTGTAACGCCACCGCAAGCAACCTCGCGTTATTGCCTTTAATCAAAGCGGGTTTGATTGATTTCGAGTCGCCCATCATTATTGAAGTGAAAACGGGTTCATCCGAAGGCGGCGCGGAAGGGAATTCCGCTTCGCACCACCCCGAGCGGGCTTCTGTCATCCGAACATTTTCTTCGTTTGGGCATCGTCACACCGCCGAAGTGATTCAAGAAATGGGCGTGAAAAACGTTTCATTGACCATGACCGCTGTGGATTTGGTGCGCGGCGTTTTAGCCACCGCTCATGCAAAGGTGAAAGCAGGCATAACGACAAAAGATTTGTGGAAAGCCTACCGAGCGGTTGCTAATGAAAACCCATTCATTCGCGTGGTTAAAGAACAACGCGGAATTTATCGCGTCCCCGAACCAAAAATTTTGGCTGGCTCCAATTATGCCGATTTAGGTTTTGAACTAGATGAGAGCAACGGTCACATTGTAGCCATGTGCGCGATTGATAATCTTATGAAGGGCGCCTCAGGCTCGGCGGTGCAATGTATGAACTTGATGATGGGCTGGGATGAAACGCTTGGCTTGGAGTTTATGGGGTTGCATCCGATTTAAATGCAGAAGTTAGAATGATGAATGTAGAATTTTATTCTGCATTCATCATTCTTCATTGGAGAATTTATGGACATTACAGTCGTAAAACTCGGCGGCGCAGAAGGCGTAGATTTTTCCGCAATCTGTGCGGATGCAAAAGAATTATTAGCGCAAGGCAAACGCCTAGTTTTTGTGCATGGCGGTTCTGCCGAAGCGAATGCGCTCGGCGAAAGGCTAGGCGCCCCGCCAAAGATGATTACCTCGCCTTCTGGGTACACATCACGCTATACCGATAGAAAAACTTTGGAAATCTTTTTGATGGCGGTGAATGGAAAAGTCAATTCATTGTTGACAGAGCAATTGCAGATGTTGGGAGTCAATGCCTTTGGGTTATGCGGGCTTGACGGTAAATTGATACAAGCCGCGCGAAAAGACGCTATTCAAAGCGTTGAAAACGGTAAGCGCAAAATTATCCGCGATGATTACACAGGAAAAATCGAAACGATTAATAGCGAATTGTTGTTCATGCTGTTAAACGCGGGGTATCTTCCAGTCATTGCGCCTGTGGCTGTCAGCGAAAAAGGCGAAGCATTAAACGTAGATGCAGACCGCGCAGCGGCGATGGTTGCCTCTGCTCTCAAAGCGGCAAACCTTTTATTGCTCACCGCTGTATCTGGGCTAATGAAAAATTTTCCAGACGAATCAACGCTCATTCGACATCTGCCGCAAAGTGAACTGGAGGCGGCAAGCGAAGCGGCGCAAGGTCGTATGAAGAAAAAAGTGTTGGGCGCGGCGGAAGCGCTGAAAGGCGGCGTGAAGCGCGTCGTCATTGCCGACGGTCGGATACAACATCCAATCTCAAATGCGTTGGCAGGAAATGGAACGGTGATTCAATGAACGCAAACGAAATTATCGAAATCGAAAATAAACACACATCGGGAACATACGCGAAACAACCGTTTGCCATTGTGCGCGGACAAGGCGCATTGTTGTTTGACGCAAACGGAAAAGAATATTTGGATTGTTCATCGGGGCATGGCGTTGCAAATCTTGGTCATGCTCACCCGAAAATCGCCGAAGCGCTCTATAAGCAGGCGAACACGCTGATTACTTTGTTTGAGTCGTTTCCAAATGACCAGCGCGCGCAGTTGATGAAAAAAATTACCGCGTTAGTTCCAGGCTTAGATAAAGTCTTTTTATGTAACTCCGGAACGGAAGCGGTGGAAGCGGCGTTGAAATTTGCGCGCATATCCACTGGACGGAAAAATATTGTTGCGGCAATGCGCGCATTTCATGGAAGAACGTATGGTTCGTTATCTGCGACGTTCAATAAAAAATATCGCGAAGGTTTTGAACCGCTTGTGCCTGGGTTTAGTCATGCGGCGTATAACAATATCGAAGCGTTGGAAAAAGCAGTCAATGAAGAAACGGCGGCTGTGATTTTAGAAGCGGTGCAAGGCGAAGGCGGGGTTTACCCTGCAAGCGCCGACTATATTCAAGCCGCACGAAAAATTTGCAATGAGCGCGGCGCGTTGTTAATCGTAGATGAAATCCAAACAGGGTTTGGTCGCACGGGAAAGTTTTTTGCTATTGAACATTTTGGAATGACGCCTGATTTGTTATGTTGCGCAAAGTCTTTAGCGGGGGGCGTTCCTATGGGCGCTGTGTTGATTGGAAAGAATGTCAAAAATTTAACCCCAGGCGTGCATGGCTCAACGTTTGGCGGAAACCCGCTTTCATGCGCGGCGGCAAACGCGGCATTGGATGTGATTAAAGAAGAAGATTTAGTGGGTCAATCGGAAGCGAAGGGCAAGTACTTGATGGAAAAATTGAAAACGATTCAATCTCCAAACATCCGCGAGATTCGCGGGATGGGTTTGATGGTTGGGATTGAAATGAAACAAAAAGTTGCGCCGTATCTCAAAGCGTTGCAAGAGGCAAACATCATCGCTTTGAATGCAGGCATGACGGTGATTCGTTTACTTCCTCCATTAGTGATTACTTATGAACAGTTAGATTTTTTGGCGGATACATTGAGCCAAGTGTTGGCCATGAATGTATCTTCAGCGGAGAGCGGCTAACGTAGATGAATCATTTTGACACCCTCATTGGACTTGTTTCTCAGTACAGCCCTTCGGGAAGCGAACGAAAGGCGGTTGAATGGTTGGTTGAGCGGATGAAATCGCTTGGCTATGATGAATCTTTTATAGATGAAGCAGGCAATGCGGTTGGTGTGATGGGCAAAGGGGAGAAGCAAGTTGTTTTACTTGGGCATATTGATACAGTGCCTGGTGAAATTCCTGTCCGTGAAGAAAATGGAATTTTATATGGGCGCGGCTCTGTGGATGCGAAAGGTCCGTTGGCGTGTTTTGTGGATGCGGTTGCAAAAGTTGGAGTTAAAGATGGATGGCAATTTGTTGTCATCGGCGCGGTGGAAGAAGAAAGAGATTCGGAAGGGGCGAGATTTGTCGTCAATCAATACAAACCAGACTTTGCAGTTATCGGCGAGCCAAATCATTGGGATAGAGTCGCGCTTGGGTATAAAGGAAGCGCTTGGGCGAATGTGATTGTCAAACGTGAACAAAATCATACAGCCAGCGGCGAAGAAACTGCGGCAGAAGCGGCAGTGGAGATTTGGTTAAAAATCAAAGCGTATGCAAATCAATTCAATGAAGAGAAGAAAAGAGTCTTTGACCAGTTGTTGCTTACTTTACGAGAAATTGATTCAAGTCAGGATGGCTTTGAGCAAAGAGCAATTTTGAAAGTTGGCGTGCGCTTGCCTGTGGAAGTATCGCCAGAAGATTGGTATCAACGATTAAAAGAAATTGTTGGAGATGCAAATGTTGAACCAAAAGGTTATGCAATTTCAGCATGGAGATGTGAAAAAAACACTCCCCTCGTGCGAAGCTTCTTAAGCGCAATCAGGTCGCAGGGCGGTGAGCCGCGCTTTATCTATAAAACAGGAACGGCAGATTTGAATATCGTCGCGCCTGTGTGGAAATGCCCAGCCGTAGTGTATGGTCCAGGAGATTCCGCTTTAGACCACACTCCGAATGAACATATTGAACTAGAAGAATATGCAAAATCTGTCGTTGTTTTAGTGAATGCGTTACAAAAATTGACGGCATAAAAAGTTACTCATTCAATCTGCGGTAAACATTTTTCATTTGTTTATAAATCAATTTGAAGACGTCAAATTTTTCATCATAAAGTTTACGATACGTTGACTGTGGCTGATATATTTTTTTGAATTTCACTAACTGAGGAATATCGCCAAATTGAATCTCATTCAAACCAACAGCCGCAATCCACGCCGCGCCGCGCGCGTTGGCGTATAACGGGTCAATCACTTGTTTAATTTCAACATTCATCACATCGGCAAAAGTTTGACACCACACATCAGACTGCGCCCCGCCTCCTACGATGTTGAGAGTGTTAATTTGTTTGCCTAAAAATTTTTCTACGGGAGAGAGCAACCATCGTGTATTTAATGCAATGCCTTCTAAAAAGGCGCGAATAATATCTTCTCTTGTATTATGTAGCGATAAGTTATAAAGCCCAGCTCGAAGGGTGGAGTCTTCAATGGGCGCGCGTTCACCCCATAACCAAGGGGTGTAAATTATGCCGTTTGCCCCCGCTGGCACACGCTCTGCTATTTGGTCTAATACTTTGAAAATATCAGGCACGGCGGCTTCTTGTAATAATTCGTCTTTGTGATAAATGACATGGTCGCGTAAAAAGGTGAGGTTTCCGCCGGCGGTGGCTTGTAGGGCGGTGAGTAAATATTTGCCATTTACAGCGCATGGAATAGAAGCGATGCCCGCAGCGATGTCCGTCTTTTTATAAGGCACATGCGCGGCAATCCATGATGAAGTGCCAATGTATAAATGCGGCTCATAATCATTCACTGTGCCTGCGCCAATGGCGGCGGCAGTGTTATCAATAGCGCCTGCAATCACTTTTACATCTTTAGAAAGCCCAAGCGTATTGGCAATATCGCTTCTTAAATTTCCGATTACTTGTGTACATGGGACAATATCAGGAAGTTTTTCGCGGTCAATTCCTAAAGCGCGAATCAAACTATCATCATATTTAATATTGTTTACATCACGATTATCCGTCATCCACGATGTAACGATGGAGTCATAACTCGCCACAAATTCGCCAGTCAAACGTAAGTTCATGTAATCTAATACGTTCAAAAACTTATAAGTCTTTTCGTATATATCGGGCTGGGTATCGCGGATAAACAATGTATGGGCGGCGGGGTCTTTTCCAGTTGGCGAGGGCATACCGCCCGTTAGGCGAATGAAGCGCAATATCTTAAATAAATCTATGCCGTCTATGTTGATTAATCCGCTCAATTGTTTTTGTAAGTTTGATTTGCCGCGCATATCCATCCACAAAATTGCGTTGGATAGGGCGTTGCCGTCTTTATCAACAGGAATTGTGCCTTCGCCTTGCGTTGAACAACAAATTGCAATCGCCTTTTGGTTTGCGCCTGAATTGCGTTTCAACAACTTTCCTGATGCAGATAAAAATGCCGACCACCATTCGTTTGGAGATTGCTCCGCGCCGCCGTCAGGGGTAATGATAGTTTTAATCGCTTCTTGTTCCCAATCAAGGACGTTGCCATTAATGGTAATTAAAGCAACCTTCATACCTGAAGTGCCAAGGTCAACAGCGAGAATGAGTTTTTCGTTGTTCATCATGCTCCTTTATGCGCAAGCGGCTAACACCGTTTCAAATTTATTTAATGCATCATCTATCACTTCATCCGTATCCGCCATAGATGTATACATGCGTGAGCCCGCCAATGTAATTAATCCTTGCGAGGTGTATGCCGCGCCCATTTCTTCCATCATGTGTTTGCGTGGTTTTAATTCTTTCAACAAACGGAATGGATTTCGTAAATCCAACAACATCACGCCCGAAGTTTCTAAATGCACAATCGAACCTTGGTTATATGCCACAAAGGGCAAATTGTATTTTTCTATTATCGTTTGCAGACCTTTTGTCAGTCTATCGCCCGCTCGCCCAGCAAGAACAGGCGCGTTTGTTTTTTCCATTTCAAGCAAAGCGTAATACCCCGCCACGCATGAAAGCGGGTTTGCCGAAAGCGTTCCGCCAATGTATGCGCGTTCGCCAACGCCGCCAATGCCTGCCGCAAAACATTGAATCACCTCGGCTCGCCCGCCTACGCCGCCTGCCATAGGATAACCGCCGGTAATACATTTACCAAAAACCGTTAGGTCTGGTTTTACGCCAAAAAAACCTTGCGCGCCGCCTAAACCAATACGAAAGCCAGTCACCACTTCATCAAAAATCAGAAGCGCGCCAAATTCATCGCACAACTCGCGCACTTTTTGATTAAAGTCAAACGGCACAGGGCGCGTGCCTGATTCAGGACCCAACGGTTCGACAATCACCGCCGCTGTGCCGCCTCGCAATCGATTCAAAATTAATTGGCGTTTTAATGACGCCAAACTGTTTGGAAATATCTCCTGTGTGGCGGCGCTTGCCCCACGCGGAATGCCAGTCGCTTCTAACCTGCCTGTGCCTGGGATGTGTAACCCATACACCATGCTATCGCTCCAACCGTGATACGCTCCGCCTACCTTGATAACAATTTTTTTCTTAGTGTATGCCCGCGCCGCGCGAATTGCCGCCATCACGCTTTCTGTGCCAGACCCTAACATGCGAAACATTTCAACATTTGGCATGAAACGATTAATTAATTTTGCCAACTTCAATTCATATTCATGGAATAAACCCGTCACCGGTCCGCAAGACTTTAACATCTCCAAAACTTTTTCGCGCACAGGTTCGTAATTACTGCCTAACACAGTAGGTCCGCCTGCTTGTAAAAAATCAATATACCGATTTCCGTCCACATCCCACAAATAAGCGCCTTCCGCTTTTTCGATGGCTAATGGAAATGGATAATTAAACGCTAAATTATGCTGCACGCCGCCGGGAATATATTTCTTGGCTTCATCCGTCAACGCTTTTGAGCGTTTACAGCGATTATCAAAATAAGATAAAAACTCCGCCATCTTATCTCGTCGAATCTGACGCAAAGGCTGAAGAATTAAGTGATTTAATTTTTTATAAATCTCATCTACATTGTGATATTCACGAATGGCATATCCTTGTTCAGTCATTTTATTCTCCGCCAGTGGGTTTCTCGCCTTTTTCAATTTTCTTTTGGTCCCCGCGTAATTTGGCAAACGCAATCTCACGCACTGCCAAAGGAATTTTGCTGATTTTTCTCTCGCTGCAAAGCGCCAATAAATAAGCCAGCGCGCATTTTTCTAAAATTTCTACGTTATGAACGGCGCGTTCTAAATCGTGACCCAATATCAAAGCGCCGTGATTTTGCATCATATAAGCGTTGTTATGATTTTTGACATACTTCGCCACCATGTTTTTCAAAAGCGAAGTCCCTGACGGGGCATACGGGATAATATCTACACGACGACCAAGAAAACGGGCTTGTTCGTCAAACAAAGCGGGGATGGGAGACTTAATCAAGGTCAACGCGCTTGTATATACCTGATGCGTATGAATCACAGCGTTCACATCTTTGCGAGTTTGATAGACCGCCCCGTGCATAGCAGCCTCAACCGAAGGCTTTAATTCGCCTTCTATCACATTTAAATCAAAATCTAACACGCACACATCGTCCGGTTTCATTTTCATGTAATCGTAATTTGAAGGCGTAATCGCAAAAGCCTCTCGATGAAAGACGCGCAACGAAAGGTTGCCGCCCGTCGCCATCAAATACCCTTTGTGAACGAGCGTTTGCGCCGTTTCGACAATTTGTTGTTTCAAAGCGTAAAAGTCTGACATGGCTTTTTTCCAGTTTATATTTTCTTCTGCATTTTAGATTGCAATCTTGACACTGTCAAGATTTTAAGGCAAGATTATAAGGTGAAATCAAAAACCTACCATCATGGCGATTTGAAAAACGCGCTCATCAAAGCGGGCGTAGAAATTCTGGCAAAAGAAGGGATTGGAAAATTAAGCCTGCGAAAAGTGGCGCTAAAGGCAGGGGTTAGCCACACTGCCCCCTACTCACATTTTTCAGATAAACAAGCGCTCATTGCGGCAATTTCCACCGAAGGGTTTCAAAGATTATCGAAAGCGTTAGATTCTGCAATTAACTCTCATAAAGATAATCCCCAAAAACAATTATTCGAAGGCGCACAGGCTTATGTCAAGTTTGCTTTAGCCAACAAAGATATTTTCAAAATCATGTTTTCAAGCGCGTTGGAAAAAGAAAAAGAATATCCCGCCTTCGTAGAAGTTTCGCAAAAAACATTTCATCAGGTTGTGGAAATTATTGAGGCATGTCAAGAAGCAGGCGTTATCAAATCTGGCGAAGCGGATGTGTTAGCCGTCGTCATTTGGGGGCAAGTGCACGGCATTATTGCGTTAGCGCTCGAAGGACAAATATCGCATACCGTTTTAGAAAAAAAATCTTTGCAAGAAATTGTTACGCAAGCAGTAGAACAAGCGATAAAAAAATAATGCGCTGATTTTACTCAGCGCATTTTGTTTATCCTTCCACCAACATCCAAGCGGGGTCTTCCAACAAATTTTTGATATGCACCAAAAATTGAACCGCCTCGCGCCCATCCACAATGCGATGGTCATAACTCAACGCCACATACATCATCGGGCGAATCACAACCTGACCGTTCAAAGCGATTGGGCGTTCTTCAATTTTATGCAAACCAAGAATGCCCACTTGCGGCGGGTTCAAAATAGGCGTGCTTAACAATGAACCAAACACGCCGCCATTTGTAATTGTAAAAGTTCCGCCGCGTAAATCTTCCACCGATAATTTTCCCTGTTGCGTTTTTTCAGAAAAATCTTTAATCGCTTTTTCAATATCGGCAAACGAAAGTTTATCGGCGTTGCGTATCACCGGCACCACCAAGCCCTCTTCAGAGCCAATCGCCATGCCAATATCGTAATAATTCTTAAAGACAATATCTTCGCCGTCAATTTCCGCGTTAAGTTGCGGGTACATCTTCAAAGCGCTAATCGCCGCTTTTGTAAATAAAGACATAAAGCCCAATTTTATGCCATGTCGTTTTTGAAACTCATCGTTGCGGCGTTTTCTTAAATCTATCGCTGCGCTCATATCAATTTCATTAAACGTAGTGAGCATAGCTGTGCTTTGTTTGGCTTCTAGCAAGCGTTGCGCAATGGTGCGGCGGCGGCGAGTCATTTTCACGCGTTCTTCGCTTCTTGAAGACGAATCGATGACGCTTTGAGGAGGCGCGACCTTCGCCTCAGGCTTCGCTTCAGCTTGTGTTTGCAAACCCTGCAAATAAGACTCCACGTCCGCCTTGGTAATGCGCCCATCGCTCCCCGTGCCAACCACTTTGTTAATATCCACATTCATCTCTTTTGCAAAACGCGCCGCCACAGGCGAAACCTGCGGAATGGCTTCTCGTTCAGCGAGTTCTTCTTTTTTCGCTTCTTGCTTAGGTTCAACAGATTTAGGCGTTTCGGCAGGTTGAGAAGCCCCCCCTTGCGTTTCGTCAATCATCCCTAACACATCGCCCACCTTCACGTCGCTGCCTTTGGGCGCTTGAATTTTTTGCAACACGCCGGCGCTTTTTGCGCCCACCTCCACATTCACTTTATCCGTCTCTAATTCCACCAACACATCTCCCATATTGACGAAATCGCCTTCCTTCTTCAACCACGCGGAGACGGTCGCCTCCAATACTGATTCGCCTAATTCAGGCACAACAATTTTCACTGCCATCTTAACCTCTTGTTTTCACCACGCTGGATGTTTGTAATTGTTTTTCAAACGCAAAGGCTTGCTCAATTAATGATTTTTGATTAATGCGATATAACGTTGTAGAGCCTTCGGCTGGGCTGGAGCTTTCTGGTCTGCCCACATAATGCACGGGCAATCTTCCTTCGGTTAACTCTCGCAGTAATGGGCGCAAATAATTCCAAGCGCCCATGTTAAGCGGCTCTTCTTGCACCCAAATCAATCTTTCTAAATTAGGATACTCGTCTAACAATTTTTGTAATTGATTAATCGGGAACGGATACAGTTGTTCCACGCGCACAATCGCATCGTCTTTATTTTCTTTGCGATATTCGCTAGACACTAAATCTACATACACCCGCCCGCTGCACAAAAGTAAATTTTTCACATCCGACTTTTTGCCGGGTAAATCGGGGTCGTCTATCACCCGTTGCCATTTGCCTGAGGTAAATTCTTCTATTGAAGAGCTAGTCAATGGATGACGCAACAACCCTTTAGGGGTAAACACAATCAACGGCAAGGGGTCTGTTTTGAGCAACAATGCCTGACGACGCAGCAAATGGAAATATTGCGCCGCCGTTGTGGGGTAAGCGATTCGCACGTTAATTTCAGCCGCTAAGCCTAAGAATCGTTCAATCCGCCCGCTGGAATGGTCGGGTCCTTGTCCTTCATTGCCGTGCGGCAATAGAAGGACTAATGAAGGAGTCAGCCCCCATTTGGCGCGCCCTGAAAGTAAAAACTCGTCAATGACGCCTTGCGCGTTATTCACAAAATCGCCATATTGCGCTTCCCAAATGACCAGCCTTTCGGGAGCGGCAAGGTTGTAACCAATTTCAAAGCCAATGGCGCCCGCTTCGCTTAAGGGGCTATTTAACACTTCAAACGCCGCTTTGGCTTGCGGAATGGTTTGCAACGGAATATGCGGGGCGCCTGTTTCAAAATCATAAAACACGGCGTGGCGCTGACTAAACGTGCCGCGCGCGCTGTCTTGTCCTGTTAAGCGAATCGGTATTCCTTCTTCAAGAATAGAGGCAAAGGCTAATTCTTCCGCCGCCGCCCAATCAATTTTGTTTTGTCCGTCGCTGAATAAAGTTTTTCTTTTTTCAATGGCTTTCACCAATTTGGGGTTAAGGCGAAAGCCCTCAGGGAACAGCAACAAATTCCCATTTAGGTCTTTGAGGCGTTTTTTCGTCACGGCGGTTTCCACTTTTTGCGCCGCGCCGCTCGGCGGCGGGGTGGGAATCGGCTCAACTAATTCTTTCTCCGCATCTAATTGTTCGTTGGCTTGCTGCAGATTTTTCAAAAAACCTTGCAGTATTTCTTCCGCTTCGCCTTCGGCGATTAGGCGCTCGTCTTCTAATTTCTTTGCCCAAATTTTTCTCACGGTGGGGTGCGCGTCAATTTTGCGATACATCACAGGTTGCGTAAAACGCGGCTCATCGCCTTCGTTGTGACCATACCGGCGGTAGCCAATTAAATTAATCACAAAATCTTTTTCAAACTTTTGACGATAAGCAAACGCGGTTTTGACCGCTTCAATACAAGCGATGGGGTCGTCGGCGTTGACGTGTATGACGGGAATTTCAAATCCTTCGGCGAGGTCGCTGGCGTGCAAACTGCCGCGCGCTTCGCCTTCGTTGGCGGTGAAGCCCAATTGATTATTCGCCACAATATGCAACGCGCCGCTGTTGGCGTACCCTTCAATACGCGAGAAGTTCAACGTTTCGGCTACGATGCCTTGCCCGATAAAGGATGCATCGCCGTGAATTAAGACAGGCAGAGACACATTTTTATAAATTGGAGCGCCGCCTCTTTCTGCCTTTGTGTTGGTTGCTCTTGCCATGCCCACTAACACGGGGTCAATTTGTTCAAGGTGGCTGGGGTTGGCTGGCATGTGAATAACGGTGTGCGTTTCTTTATCGTCGCCGACAAATTTTTGCGCGCCAGCATGGTATTTGACGTCGCCCGTCCAACCAAGTTCATCCCAAGTGGTTGCGCGCCCTTTCGGGTCGGCAAATTCGGCGAGGATTTGGGTATATGGTTTATTGAGAATATGCGCGAGGACGTTTAACCTTCCGCGATGCGCCATGCCCATAAAGACGGTGGGGATTTTTGCTTTGGCGGCTGAATCTACAATTTCATCTAACATGGGGATGAGCATATCTAAACCTTCGACGGAGAATCGAGTTTTGCCCGGGTAAATGCGATGAAGAAATAATTCAAACGCTTCTACCTGACTTAACCGTTCGAGGAGTTTTTTCTTGTCAAAGGTGTGTTTGGGCGGGCGGTAAATTCCGCTTTCGGCGGTTTGGTATAACCAATCGCGCTCTTCAGGAATGCGAATGTGACCGTAGTCGTAACCAATTGTGCCAGAGTAAATAGCGCGCAATCGGTCAATGCCTTCTTTGGCGTTGCCTTGGGCAGGCGCGCCCGAGACGTTTAACACGCTGGCGGGCAAAGCGGCTAAATCGTCATAGGTTAAGCCGTGAAAGGCGAGGCTGACGAGGCGGTTTTCTTCTTTTGGCGCGTCTTCTAAGGGGTTGAGGTTGGCGGAAAGGTAGCCATACGAGCGAATTGAACGGGCGAGGTGAACAGCCCCAATAATGGCAGACAGGTTGACCGTAGGAAGCGAAGCGTTCGCCTGCGGGGCAGAGTCGCTTTCTAACGGAGACCAGTCTGCAAACAGTTTGCGCGTTTCTTCATCTACCGCGTTTGGGTTTGCCTGATATTTTTGATACAGGTCTAAAATGTAGGCGTAGTTGGGTCCAGTAAAGTCGAGTTTGCGTTTCATCAAGTTTCTCTAAAGTTTTGTAGTGAACTTATATTATATCGCCCAATGTGAAATACGCCAAAATACGAAACGTCCCGCACAGTTTATGCGGGACGATGAAAAAGGGCGGCGGCTAAATGTATTTCACCAGTTGCCAAATATTTTTCCCCATATCCACTTCGTACCAAACTTCGTCTAGCATGTTGTGCGGCATTGGGGCTTGCTCCTCAGTTTCTGAAATCGGTTGTAGATTTTTCGCTTCGATAACTTTGTTGATGGAAAACTCCATCGGGGCGCCTTCGTCTTGCGTTTCAATATATACGCCGCTATCGTTATAGGTAATGCTGACGGTAATTAATTGTCGTTCGTCGTTATGGTAGGCGTAATCCACAATATTTCTTAATAGTTTATTGAGCGCTTCTTCGCAACTTTTGATAATCTCTTCGGAGATGTTTTGCGCCATTAGTATCTCGCGCAAGTGCGCGGCAGGCAGAAGGATATCGTCGTATGTGGCGTGAATGGTGATTGATTCGGTTTGCATCGCTTAACTCTTTTGGGAAGTTTGTACGGCGAGATAATACACATTTTGAAAAAAACAAACCTGACAAAAAGATTGCAAGCGGGCTTCTTAACAAAACTGAAAAGAGCCGCGCTTGTAATGATTTGAGAATGTTTTGCCAATGGGCTTGTGTTATATTGTTTTGCTCTATGGAGGGGAAAATAATAATGGTATAAATTGCGTATGCAAACGGATTTATTCTCTCAGCCCTACCGCTCGCTTGATGAAGTTCTCCGCGCTATTCAAAATATGAAAGACGACCCGCTGGCAAACGCTGGGACAAATATCGTAATCAGCCGCGGAAACCCCCAAGCAAAGTTATTATTAATTGGCGAGGCGCCGGGTCCGCAAGAAAATATCAAAGGTAAACCGTTTGTAGGACCTGCCGGGCAGTTGCTCGATAAGATTTTACAAGCGGCGAATTTTGACCCAGAGCAAGATGTGTATATTACAAATTCCGTTTTTCGTATGCCGCCCGGCGAAGACGGGAAATCTTTTCGGAAACCAAACGATAAAGAAATTGAATATTATCGCCCCTTTGTTTTTGAAATTATTCGCTTCATTGACCCTACGGTCATCTTGTTGACTGGAAATGTGGCATGTCAATCGGTTTTGCAGAAGACGGGCATTACAACCTTGCGCGGTCAATGGACTGAGTTGGACGGTCGTTGGCTGATGCCGATTTTTCATCCATCGTATTTATTACGCAATCAATCTCGCGCGCCTGGCTCGCCCAAAGCGTTGATGTGGGAAGATATAAAAGAAGTTCGCAGGAAGTATGATGAGTTGGCGAAGCGATAACGTAGTCCACTGACGTTGATTGGCGGCGATGCTATAAATTAGAAAAGCGGTTATAGAACTTGAGTTTATAAACTTTACGGCGCGCAGTTGCCCTCAAATACATATTTTATAAAATGATATATTTTGCTTTTACAGGGCTGAACCCCTACGTTGTTGCAGGGTATTAGATTCTGCAAGAGCATAAACCATTAGCCAGGGCATAAAAAACAGAATGAAATGAAAGAATGTTTTCATGGCGCTTCCGCTGTCCATGTATTAGAAAAAACAAAATCAAAAGTGCAATTTTTCAACGAATACGTTGGAAAAGACGCCACCTGTATTGTCAACTTTTCAACTTCGTATGTGCCTGTGGCGGTTGTTGCGGAAGTGAACTCCCCCTGGAACGAGTAGTTTTCATTGGAGTAACGAAATTGGTCATTGGCAATATTAAACGCCCCTTCGGTAGTTTGAGAAAATGTGCCGGAGGTTTCGCCGCCGCATTTTGTTGTAAAAAATTCAATATTTTCTATTAAGAACTTGACGACTTTATCGCCGCTTGCAGAAACTTCAAAAGATATGGGGTGATTATCTTGGGTCGTTCCTTTCCAAAGGCCAGAAACAGGCGCTGGCAGTGTAGGCGTTAGAGACGGCGTGACAGTGGGCGTGGGTGTGGAAGTAAAAGTAGGAGTTGGCGTGGGTCCAAGCAACTCACTAAAATAGTTACAACTTGAGGTCAGCAAAACTGCCAGCGCACTATAAAGGATTAAAATTTTTTGTAGGTTATTCATTGCCAATCTCCTTACAATTGAGACTTATGGATTAACTTGCTCTGGAAATAGAGCAATCGGTGCGTCTTCTCCTCTGATGAGTTGATATTGGCGTTCTGAAGACGCTCCCGAAAATATGATTGCAATTTGGTTTGGGCTATCGGTTGCGTCTGTGACTTGAACGCATTCCAGCCGTAAGCCGTTTTCATCTATCGCATAAATACCTTGACTGAGGCACAGGAATCCTAAACCCATCGTATCCAGCGCTTCGCCTTCCGAATCTGGGTTTTGGATGAGGACACCAAGCAGATTGCCGCTGATGGTTGACTTGACTACCACTAATGAATGCGGCGCGGGGGTAGCGGTCGGCGCGGGCGTGTTCGTTGGGGCGGGGGTTGAAGTGGCGACCGGGACAGGCGCCGCTGTACAACCAACAGGCTTGCTATCAATCCTGCGGCAATAAATATCATCGAATTTTGTTTATTCATATTGCGTCTCCTTATGAGGTTGCGCTCAAAAATATTTCAGGGCATTTGTTTTTCAAAATTAACGCAAATCGGATATATCCCACAGCGTAACTATGCCGTTATCGTCGCCAACCGCCAACAGGGAGTTATCTGGATTGAAAGCAAGACTCGAAATTAGGGCAAACGGACTGGCTTGTATTTCACGGAGCAGGTTGCCTGTTTTCCAATCCCAGATGGCAACTGTGCCGCTCTCCGAGCCTGTTGCCAGCAATCCGTAAGGGGAAAACTCCGAGACAGTGATTGGCGAATTCTCCGGCTGGATGGTGAAAATCACATCTTTGGTCTCAAAATCAATAACTTGAATCGGGTCCAGCCAGCGTCCGACGATTTCTAATAACCTGCCATTCGCGTCGAACTGGAGGTCGCCAGAAATAGTTACTTGAAGGGACTTAACAAGTTGGAGACTCTCCATATCAATGAACACTGTCTCATCCCGTCTGGAGATGATGAGGGTCTTGCCGTCGGGGGTAAAAGTTGTTCCGCCATAGTGAGGCAGTATCTCGACAATCTCTGCGGTCGCAGGGTCTAATAATTCGATGCCCTCACTGCTGCCGCTCACCAGCAAATATTTGCCATCTGGAGAGAATGCAACGTTGCAATTTCCCTTTTCCAAACTATGCAATAGTTCCCCGTTCATAAGGTCCCATATTTTCAATGTCTTATCGCTGCTGCAGGAAGCGAGCAATTTGCCGTCGGGAGAAATGGAGAACCACATGACCTCATTAGTATGTCCGCTTAACGTGTGAAGATTTTCTCCTGTGGCGACATTCCAAACGCTGATGGGCATGTCAAAACTCGACCCTTCGTAAGTAACGTTGTAGCGCAGCCCTTTTCCTGCCGCCAACATCTGCCCGTTGGGTGAAAATGCAAGTTCGGAAACCCTGTCGCCGGTATAAAAGAAGGACTTGCTGGTCAGGTGTTCATAAATCCATTGGTTTAACTGGTCAATAGGCGAACGCCCGTATTCCGCTCCGATTCCATATTTAATCGCCGGCGGGCGGTCGCCGCGAAAAGTATTCGAACCAATGACTTCGCCATCGGGCATTGAAATCAGACGAACGTTCCATGTCAATTGGTAACCGGGCGCTCCGTCTGTATAACTGAAGATGCGCTGACGGCTGGCGCGGACGCAGGCGACTGCTTTTACATCCGATTCGGTGACCGCCTCGGCAGGCGGGAAGAGGTTGTTCACAACGCTCCACGCCTTGTCTTCTGCATACTCGTACTGAAACAGATACACAAGAGGGATGGAAATTTCCTGAAGGGCTACGTTATTGGATGAAAACGCCGCTTCGCAAAGCGGACCCGCCTTTTGCGAAAACTCCAGCGGAGATAACGTGGGCGCCGGCGTGGGCGTGGAGGTTGGGGTGGGTGTTGGCGTGTCTGTCGGAGTGGGCGTACGGGTCGGCAATGGAGTAGGCGTGGGCGGTATGGGCGTAGGAGCAGAAGCGCAACCGCTCAGTAAAAGCGTTAAAAATACGAACGCACATAAAGCGGACCGAATTATTTTTTTCATAACGTCTTCCTTATGGAGTTGTGGGTTATTGTCCCAGTTCCACCGGCGGGGCATCGGGCCATTCCAGCACGAAATCGTGGGCGGATTCAGGCGGCGTGAATGCCACGAATAATTCGTTGTTATAGATTCCTCCCGCAAAAATCTTCGTCTTCGACCCATCTGAGCCGGTGACATAAATCGGCTTACTTATCAATTCCATATCGTCCACAGACATTCCTTCATCTGCCTTTTCGAGCCAAACGACTAGGATGACATAGCCGGGCGCCGCTTGGGAACAACCGAATCCGACGGGAGCGCATCCCGGCGGGAAAGTGTTTACCGCCTCCACTTTTGTCACTTCAAGCACGCCTTCTGCTGTTTCGATGAGAATCGCGGGGAGCGGGGTGACGGTAGGCGTATCGGTTGGAAACGGAGTTTGAGTATGAGTAGGAGGCGGTGTAACTGTAGGCAGCGCAGTATTTGTCGGCGCGGGCGTTGAAGTCTCAGGCGGGCTGGCAGGCGTACATCCAAGCAGCGAAGCGGATAACATTCCAAACAAAGCGATGACATATATCTTTTTCATATCTGTTCCTTTTAGTGTTTACGGCAAATCGGAAATGTCCCAGATTTTGAAGTTGTCGAAGCGGACTTCCGTTTCCTGTTCCCCTGCATGGATGCCTAGTGAGACGATGCCGCTGGAAAGCGTCGAATCGCTAACCACCGTCACTGGCTCGCCGTTGACATAGATGGCGATGTTTGGACCTTTGGCAATCACCAGCAGGTGATTTGTTTCCGGCGCGGGCTGAACCGGCGTGCCTTGCAAATAGAACAAGTCGGTGTATGAGCCTGTATCCAAAAATAACGAAAGCCCGCTGCTGTTGAAGTTAATGTGGTATCGAAAAGATTGCGGGAAAGGCTGTTCTCGAAAAATGAAGCCCCAACCGCCGGGGTCGGTCGCTTTCAAAATGCGGGCGTCTAATTCCGCCACAAAATCGGAGAAGACAAAATTCTGACCGGGACCTGCGCCCGTGCCACCGCTCGGTTTCACAGTTACGAAGTATTCGCCGTCAACATATCCTCTTGTGTTGCTTTCTTCCACCCCGCTAATCCAGCCGTTTTCTGTTTCGTTGAAATCATATTCGTAATCTGGCGGGCGGTTTGCAATGGCTTGCAAAATCGGCTCGGCGAAGGCGCGGGCTTGCTCGGCTTGGGGGCTGAGTGTGGAAGAAGTACCGGCTGCCGCAGTGAGAGTCGGAACAACTGGGGTGATTGTCGCCGTTACAGGCAATGCTGTGTTTGTCGCAGTTGCATCTTTAGAAGTAACAATGACGACTCTCCCATCAAGGCTGGCAAGATACCAACCAAACGCGAGCAAAGCAACAACTATCATGCCGCCAACAAGAACCTTACGATTAAGGAAAGAAGGTTTCTTCATGGTATCTCCAAATGCAATTTAGGCGATTTTTTACGTGAAGCGTCCCGAAGGTGAATCCATCTTACAAAATCCAGTTCACAATTTCAGCGCCGATTTGTAACAATTTTGTAAACATTTCCCCGTTAACGAAAACTTCTTGAAGGGTCAAAAACTTTTGGATAGCCTTTATTTGTCACCTACCCTTTGCCTAAAAATTTTCCTTTGGGAATAAAATCGCCTTATAATCGTAACTTGGAGGCAGTAAAACATGGCATTACCATTAAATCAGATTATCGAAGGCGATTGCATTGAAAATCTTAATGCTTTGCCAGAGAAGTCTATTGACTTAATTTTTGCAGACCCGCCCTACAATTTACAATTACAAAATGACTTGCACCGTCCCAATATGACCAAAGTGGACGCCGTAGATGACCAGTGGGATAAATTCGAGTCTATGCAGGCGTATGATGAATTTACAAGGCAATGGCTGACCGCTTGCAAGCGAGTTTTGAAACCGACTGGCACAATTTGGGTGATTGGCTCTTACCATAATATTTTTCGGGTTGGGACAATCATGCAAGATTTGGGTTTTTGGATTCTCAATGATGTCATTTGGGTTAAAACGAATCCAATGCCTAATTTTCGGGGTGTGCGCTTTACAAATGCCCATGAAACGCTTATCTGGGCAAGCGCTGGAAAAGGCGCAAAATACACATTCAATCACCAAGCCATGAAAGGCTTGAATGATGAAAAGCAAATGCGCTCCGATTGGTGGCTTGTATCGTTGGCGACGGGCGCGGAACGGGTTAAAGATGACAATGGAGATAAAGCCCACTCTACGCAAAAGCCTGAATCGCTGCTGTATCGCGTCATTTTATCGTCCAGCAACCCTGGTGATGTTGTGCTTGACCCATTCTTTGGGAGCGGCACAACCGGCGCGGTTGCAAAAAGGCTTCATCGTAATTGGATTGGTTTGGAAAGAGAAAAGAAATACATTGAAGTTGCAAAAAAGCGGATAGACGCTGTTCAGCCAGAAATGTTTG
>Ga0209172_10000609_pt1 | contig 95037 bp, 86 predicted proteins | sample LarsenN4metaG_FD_184113 | JGI IMG/M metagenome (GOLD analysis project Ga0209172, IMG submission 184113) | Hot spring sediment bacterial and archeal communities from British Columbia, Canada, to study Microbial Dark Matter (Phase II) - Larsen... ... | reverse complement strand
GGCCTTCGAGAGGAGGTCGTCTCTACTTAGGACTTGGTTGCGTCACTCGGCGCACCATCCCCCTCTCATTTCAGAGAGGGGAAAAGGAAGGAAGGCGGACCCGGCGCCTCAAAGAATACGGGCGATGGCGCTTGCCTCGCTTGCCCTTTCATTCCCGCATGGCTACATCAGCGCGGATTTTCCCAAGACTCAGCGTCGCCGAGCGCCCCGGGCGCGGGGGACGCCGTGTTGCCCGCCGACAGGAACGACAGAATGAATGGCCGCCAGTTCGTCTATTTCATGCAGGGTCTGACGAAGACCTATCCGGGCAACCGCAAGGTGCTGGAGAACATCCATCTGCAATTTTATCCGGACGCGAAGATCGGCGTGCTCGGCGTCAATGGCGCCGGTAAATCCACGCTGCTGCGGATCATGGCCGGCATCGACAAGGATTATTCCGGCGAGGCCTGGGTCGCCGACGGCGCCCGCGTCGGCTATCTCGAGCAGGAGCCGCAGCTCGATCCGAAAAAGACCGTGCGCGAAAACGTCATGGAAGGCGTCGGCAAGCAGAAAGCGATTCTGGATCGCTACAACGAGCTTGCCATGAACTATTCCGACGAGACCGCCGACGAGATGACCAGGCTGCAGGACGAGATCGAGGCCAAGGGGCTGTGGGATCTCGACTCGAAAGTCGATCAGGCGATGGACGCTTTGCGCTGCCCGGACGACGACGCCGATGTGACCAAACTCTCCGGCGGCGAGCGCCGCCGCGTCGCGCTCTGCCGCCTGCTGCTCGATCAGCCCGACCTGTTGCTGCTCGACGAGCCGACCAACCATCTGGACGCGGAATCGGTGGCGTGGCTGGAAGGCCATCTGCGCAACTATCCGGGTGCCATCCTGATCGTCACCCACGACCGCTACTTCCTCGACAACGTCACCGGATGGATTCTCGAGCTCGACCGCGGCCGCGGTATTCCCTACGAAGGCAATTACTCGTCGTGGCTCGTTCAGAAGCAGAAACGCCTTGAGCAGGAAGGCCGCGAGGAAGCTGCGCATCAGCGCACGCTCGCGCGCGAGCAGGAATGGATCGCGGCCTCGCCCAAGGCGCGCCAGGCCAAGTCGAAGGCGCGCTACCAGCGTTACGAGGAATTGCTGGCGAAATCCGCCGAGAAGCAGACGCAGACCGCACAGATCGTCATTCCGGTGGCCGAACGGCTCGGGCAGAATGTCATCGACTTCGACGGCCTCACCAAGGGCTTTGGCGACCAGCTGCTGATCGACAATCTCACCTTCAAGCTGCCCGCCGGCGGCATTGTCGGCGTGATCGGACCGAACGGCGCCGGCAAGACCACTTTGTTCCGCATGATCACCGGCCAGGAAAAACCGGACAAGGGGACGATCAGGATCGGCGATTCGGTGCGGCTCGGCTATGTCGATCAGTCCCGCGACACGCTCGACGGTAAGAAGACCGTGTGGGAGGAAATCTCTCAAGGAGCGGACGTGCTGCAGCTCGGCAAGCGCGAGGTGAATTCGCGCGCCTATTGCTCGGCCTTCAACTTCAAGGGTGCCGACCAGCAGAAAAAGGTCGGCGACCTGTCGGGCGGCGAGCGCAACCGCGTGCATCTCGCCAAGATGCTGAAATCGGGCGCCAACGTGCTGCTGCTCGACGAGCCGACCAACGATCTCGACGTCGACACGCTGCGGGCGCTGGAAGAAGCGCTGGAGGATTTCGCCGGCTGCGCCGTGATCATCAGCCACGACCGCTGGTTTCTCGACCGCATCGCCACCCACATGCTCGCCTTCGAGGGTGACAGCCATGTCGAATGGTTCGAAGGCAATTTCCAGGATTACGAAGCCGACAAGATGCGGCGTTTGGGCACGGATTCCACCATCCCGCACCGCATCAAGTACAAAAAATTGACACGATGAGCGTGGTATTTCCCGCCGCCATTTAATCTTCAGGTCCAACCGACATGTCGATGACACCCGAAACACCGCTTGCCGCCGACCGTTCGCTGCGTCCCCTGCCACAGCTCATTTTCGGGTCGCGCTGGCTGCAATTGCCGCTTTATGTCGGCCTGATCGTGGCCCAGGGCGTGTATGTCTTCCTGTTCCTGAAGGAGCTGTGGCATCTCGTCCTGCACACCGCCGACTTCACGGAACAGCAGATCATGCTGGTGGTGTTGGGCCTGATCGACGTGGTGATGATCTCGAACCTTCTGGTCATGGTCATCGTCGGCGGCTACGAGACCTTCGTGTCGCGACTGCGGCTGGAAGGTCATCCCGACCAACCGGAATGGCTCAGCCACGTCAATGCCAGCGTGCTCAAGATCAAGCTGGCCATGGCCATCATCGGCATCTCCTCGATCCATCTGCTGCGCACCTTCATTGAGGCCGGCAATCTCGGCACGTCGCGGGCGAATTTCACCGCCGAGGGCGTGATGTGGCAGACCGTCATCCACGTGGTCTTCATTTTGTCGGCGATCGGGATCGCCATGGTCGATCGGATCAGCAATCCGCTGCCGCCACAGGCGCACAGGGATCATCATCATTGAGGAGGCGCGCGTGATCCGGGTTGTGTTGCAAGCAAGCCGGATGCTCGCAGCCCTGCTGGTGCTCGCCGCCGTCGGCGGCGCGGCGCCGGCGCAGACCGGCAATGCCGCCTTCCAGCAATGGCTGCATGGCCTGTGGCCCGAGGCGCAGAAGCTCGGGATCTCGCGCAGGACATTCGACGAGGCGACGCGCGGGCTGGAGCCTGACCTGTCGCTGCCAGATCTCGTTCTTCCCGGCCGTGCGGAGCGCCAGCCCGACCAGGCCGAATTCGTGCAGACGCCGGGCGATTATCTGAAAGACGCTTCGCTTGCGCGCCTCGCCGATCAGGGCCGCAGGCTTCTCGCGGAGCATCGCGCGACGCTGACGAAAATCGAACAGCAATTCGGCGTGCCGCCGAGTGTCGTATTGGCGATCTGGGGCCGCGAAACCGCCTTCGGCAATGCGCGGCTTCCACATGACGCCATCCGCGTGCTGGCGACCCAGGCCTATACCGGCCGCCGCAAGGACATGTTCCGCGGCGAATTCCTCGCCGCGCTGAAAATGCTGCAGGATGGTCTGGTCAAGCGCGCCGACATGAGAAGTTCCTGGGGCGGCGCGATGGGGCTGACGCAGTTTCTGCCGAGCGAGTTCTACAAGCACGCGGTCGATTTCGATAACGACGGCCGCGCCGATATCTTCAGGTCGGTGCCCGATGCGCTCGCCTCCGCAGCGAAGCAGCTCGCCAACAAGGGCTGGCAGCGCGGAGTCCGCTGGGCCTATGAAGTGAAGGCGCCGCCGCGCTTCGACTGCACGCAGGCGGTGCCGGAGGTGCAGCATCCCGTTCATGTCTGGATCAAGGGCGGCTTTGCCCTGGTCTCGGCGCAGAAGCTCAGCAACACCGAAGCCGCCGAGACGGCATCGCTGCTGCAGCCGGAGGGCGCGCTCGGCCCGTCTTTCCTTGTCACGAAGAACTATTTTGTGATCAAGGACTACAATTTCTCGGATCTCTATGTGCTGTTCGTCGGCAACCTCGCCGACCGTATCGCCGGCGGCGGCGGTTTTGTCACGCCCTGGGGCAAGTCCGAGCAGATGAAAACCGCGCAGGTCGAGGAGATGCAGCGCATCATGACCGCGCGCGGTCTCTACAAGGACAAGATCGACGGCAAGGCCGGCATGCTCACGCGCTCCGCGCTCGGCGCCTATCAGAAAGCCAACGGCCTGAAGGTCGATTGCTGGCCGCATGTCTCGGTGCTCGAGCACATGCAGCGCAGGCCCGGTGCGCGATGAGCGGGCAAAGAAAAACCCGGCGGGCAGAACCCGCCGGGCTGTCTGTCAGGTCGGCCTTGGCGCTCAGTCGCAGACTTGGACGCGGCGGCTGCGCCAAGCGTAACCATCCCAGTACCGCTCGCGGACGACGCGGCAGGCCGGCTCGTCGTAGTAATAGACCGGCGGAGGCGGGGGCGGCGCATAATAGGGCGCAGCCGCGGCGCCACCTGCGATCAGCGCACCCGCGGCGACGCCGCCGAGAATGCCATAGGTCAGTGCGCGGCCGCTCTTGCTCGCCTCGGCCGCACCTGAGAACGCGATCACCGAACCCGCAAGGGTCACAGCGGCAACCAGCGCAATGAAAACCTTCTTCATAAGCTCGTCTCCTGAAGGGGTGCCGGCAGGACGAACCGAACACCTCGTCCCCTGCCCGTATATAGCTTCAACGGGACTCCGGCGGAATAGTTCTCATCGATTCTGGCGTAAAATTGATGGACAACTGGCCGCGACCCGCGCCTCGGCCAGTTAGGCAGCAAAATCAATCAATTCCGCGTCAGTAACAGACACGCACGCGGCGCCACACCCAGGCATACCCATTCCAGACGCGCTGGCGCTGGATGTAGCAGCCGGGTCCGTAATAGGGGCCGGGTCCGTAATAGTAAGCAGGGCCGGGACCGTAATACCCATAAGGTCCGTACGCGCCTGCGGCACCCGCGATGATGGCGCCGGCAGCCAGTCCGCCGATCACCGCACCCGGGACCCACCAGCCACGGCGGGCTTCAGCTTCGGTCGGCGCAGCGATCGCAGCGGCGGCGACAAGAGCGGCGGCGGCGACAGCAGTCATGGTTTTCGTCATGGCGTTCCTCACGCAACTAAGGCGAAGACACAACGTCTCACTTCGCAACAGGTTCCGGTCCCACCAATGAACAATGACTGAACATTCGCGCTCCGGCATGTGACGTTTTTGTGATGGTTTGCAAAGCGTTGCAGTTTACCTGCAGATGTCATTGCGGCGTAATGCCTGCGGTCTTGATGATTGGCCACCATTTGTTGATTTCCGCCTGATGAAAGGCCGCAAGCGCCTCCGGTGTCTGCTGCTCCTTGGGGAAAATCTCCTGCGCGATATTGGTCAGCCGCTCGCGCGTCGCGGCATCCGCCAGCGTCTTGACCAGTGCATCGTTCAACCTGGCGACGACATCCTTCGGTGTGCCCTTCGGCACCCAGAAGGCGTGCCAGAAGGTGAAATAGAATCCGGGCAACCCGGCTTCGTCGGTGGTGGGTATGTCGGGTGCAACGGCAAGACGCTTCGGCGCCGTCACCGCATACGCCTTGATGTTGCCGCCGCGCACTTGCGGCATCGACACGGCGGGCGTGTCGAGCATCACGTCGATCTGGCCCGCGACCAGCCCTTGACTGGATTGTCCGGCGCCGCGGAATGGCACCATGGTCGGGCTGACGCCGATCGCTTTCTGCAGCAGCAGACCGCCGACGTGACTCGGTGTACCGACACCGGAATTGCCCTGCGAGGTCTTGCCTTCATTCGCCTTCAGCCAGGCGATCAGCTCCTTGAGATTGTTCGCCGGCACATCTTTCCTCGAGACGATCAGGAAGGGCTGCGTTGCGATAAGGCCGACAGGTTCGAAATCTTTCACCAGATCGAATTGCAGCGGATAGATCGCGCCGCTCGCGACATTGGTGCCCCATTGCCCGATGCCGATCGTGTAGCCGTCCGGCGCGGCGCGGGCGACGCGCCCGACGCCGATGGTGCCGCCGGCGCCGGTGGTGTTCTCCACCACGATGGTCTGCCCCAGCACCTGGCGCATGCCCTCCGCCATGATGCGGGCGATCACATCCGTCGAGCCGCCGACGCCGAGCGGAACCACCAGCGTGATCGGCCGGTTGGGATAGGTCTGTGCCTCCGCCGTCGATAACGAAATAGCTGCAACGGAAAGAGCTGCTGCAGTAATCGCCGCAGCGGCAAAAAGATTCCTCATCGCTTCGCTCCCGGAATACGAATCTTAATCTTGTTATGTATGCAAGCCTAGCACGCAGACCGTACCGCGTGGCAAACTTGCCATCGACCTGTGTTGATCGGCTGTTTGGCCACCCGACTCAAAAATGCGAGTGGCAGGTGCGCTCTTCAACACGATGGATGAAGCGTGCGATGTCTTCGTTGGCGTGATGGTGATCGATGCCGCTGAAATGCATGGTTTCCTGACAGCGCGGACAGACCACGCGATCGCCATGCACGATGCGCCGGACGCGCTCTCTGAACACGAAGCGGCATTCCGGACAGCGCACGCGGACTTTCATGTCGTCGACGGGGTCGCGCATGACAGCGGTCCTGCTCGACCCGATACTGCGCCAACTTGATTGACGGAACGTTAGATATTTTACGATGCGAATTTGTGATTTTGGCGCATTTTGCATGCGGGAACTACCCAATTCCGATGGAGAGATCGGACAGAAAACGTGCACCAAGGCTCAGTTGAATTTCAGCCCGGCCGCTTTCACCAGCTTGATGTTGGCGTCGATCTCCTTGCGGATGAGCGCATCGAATTCGGCGGGTGTCAGCGGCATCGGATCGATTCCTTGCGGCTTGAACCTGGCCTGCACCGCGGGCAGGGCGAGCGCCTTCTTGCACTCCTCGTGGAGCCGGTCGATGATCGCCTTCGGCGTCTTCGCCGGAACCAGCATGCCATTCCAGAATGTATAGTCGGAATCCGGAAAGCCGGATTCGATCGTGGTGGGCACATTCGGCATGGCGGCTGACCGCTTCGGTGTGCTGACGGCAAGCGCCAGCAGCTTGCCTTCGTTCACCAGCGAGATGCCCGATGACACGCCGATGCACATGAAGTCCACGCGGCCGGTCATGACCTCGCCAAGTGCCTCCGGACCTCCGCGGAAGGGAACATGCGTGGCCTTGAAGCCGGCGCTGAGACGGAAACGCTCCGCGGCCCAATGCGTCGCGCTGCCGACACCAGCGGAAGCGTAAGTCATTTCGCCGCTTTTTCTTGCGGCGGCCGCGAGCTCCTGCACGGTCTTGATGCCTTTTTGCGGCGATATCACCATCACGTTCGGAACGCTGCCGAAGGAGATGACACCGGCAAAATCGTTCGCGGTGTCGTAGGGCACGTTCGGGAAGGCGGCGGGCGCGGCCGAATGCGCTGAAGCGTTGATCAGGATCGTATAGCCGTCGGGATCGGCCTTGGCGACCATGCCGCTGCCGATGGTGCCGCCGGCGCCGCCGCGATTCTCCACCACAATCGGCTGACCGAGTTGCTGCGAGAGCGGTTCGAGTACCAGACGCCCGACGATATCGACCGTGCTGCCGGCCGTGAACGGAATGATCGCGCGGATGGGCCGTGAAGGCCACGCTTGTGCACGCGCAAGATAGGGTAACGCCGGTGTTGCAAGCGCTGCTCCCGCCAGGCAGATAAACTGGCGGCGACTGCTCCGGCTGATCCGGTCTTTCATTTCATCATCCTCCCTTTGCAGCGCCGTCGCCCATTCGAGGGGCGCGCATTGCGCTTCCAAGACTCTCATTATGGCATCGAATGCGGCCTGTGTCCTGAGACGCGGTCGCCTCGTCCATGAATGTGGCGCAGATGTTGGTGCGGATCCCGACGCGCATTGGACTGCAGTCGCGTGTAAATTTCACACGGCGAAAAGCAGCGATCGCCGCGAATTACTGCGCGGCCGAGTCGAGTGTGCCGCACAGCGTGTTCGTATCCGCCGGCCCGTGCAGCAGCAATGTCCATTGCGTGAATTGCTCGGCGCTGGTGCAGGCATTGCGGCGGCCGTGCAGGACCGGCGTGATTTTCTGGTTTGCTCCGCTCGTCGCACGAAACAGACCGTCGCCTGCGGCATTCGCCGTCAGCTTCCGTTCCTTGTAGAGCGCACTTCCGCGACGCGGATCGACCTCAAAAATCGAAATCGTTTTCGGCAAGGCGAGCGTCAATGTGCCGCTGCGTCCTTTCCCGTCGCGGAACGAGAATGTCCAGCGGTCCTTCGTCCGCGTCACGAGAAGATCGTACACCTCGTCCGGATCGGTCGCGCCTTCAATCGCATTGTCGTCAGCCTGGCCCAACATAAGCCGGGCCACCCTTGCGAAGCGAAGGTGCCGAACTCGTCGAGATGCCGCCGTGAGAGCTGTCCGACTTCGACACGCCGCCACCTGGTTTGGCTGCAGCAGGCGCAGGCCTGTGCGGTTGCTGCAGCAAACATGACGTACGCGACGGCGAGAATTGCGGTTGCGAAGCGCCGGCGAGGATCAGGGAAAATGCGCACAGGAAGGAGCACCACGGCGCTCATGCAAGACTCTCTTAAGACGTGGCGGGCCGCACAGAATCGCGGCCGCGATTCGTTCTGCACGAACAGACGTGAACCTTGTGTCATTACGGCACGATTGGCAGTCATCGGCGCTCCATGTGCGCCTGCAAGCCTGTCAGTGCCGTGCGACGTGATTGGACTTGCTGTCGATAAGTTCGGCGATCCGTCTGTCATGTCCGACGATGGTATCGCAGATCATGAAAACGCTTACTCCACGCGGGTGGTCGATCGCGTTGTCCCGGTTGGGCGAGCGGCTGACCAGACCGCATTTCGCGATGCCCCAGACAGACCGGCACACGTTGCCACAGTACGGGCAAGGGCCCGCGTCCTCGCTGCGCTCCGGATCGATTGCCAAAACGGGTGCATTCGGCCACAACTTGTGATTGACTGAATGTTCCCTATTTGTTCCAATAAAGTCAACAGGCGCAAAGGAGGCGGGCGCATGTCGATGGAAATATTCGTGTTTTCAGACTGGACCTTGGCGACGATCGAAGAGTGGCAGATTGCGATCGATGCCGAGGGTTTCCCATTGCGTGTGGCGAATGGTGCGCCGTTTGCGTCGCTGAGCGGCTTTCTGCCGATGCAACTCGACGGCCGCAAGGCCGGCTGCGAATGCGATCACTTCGACGCGGCCGAAATCATGGACGCCTATGCCGACGTGGAATTCGGCCGCCGCTGGCGGCACGCTCTCGCATTGCGCTTTGGCGGCGACATCGACGCATGCATCTCCGCCTACATGGCGGGCGCCGCCTACGCACGCGCGACCGAGGGCTGCGTGCTCGATGCGCAGGAGGCACGCGTGCTGACGCCGCGGGAAGCGGCAGTTGTCGTGCGTGAATTGCTGAAGTTCAGAAGGTGATGCGTTGAGTGGATGATGAATTGGAATCCTGTGCTTGCTGTTCTTTGCGCCGCGGCAGCGGGACTACTCGGATTTTTGTCCCGCCCTGCAACCGCATCTCCACAAGATCAGGCCAGCTATTGTCAGTTCCTCGCCGCCTATCGTTGTGCGGTTGTCGACCGTCTGGAGCGCATTCATAAAACGGGCGATCCGTCCAGTCATCGCGGCCGCTCCGTTGCAGTTGCAGTGCCCGAGCATCCGCACGGCGAAGTTCAGTGCATGTTCTTTGCCAACCGGCCGCGAATGCTGTGCGAGGCGTCCTCCGGCTATTATTTCGGCAGGCCCGGGCGCTGCACGATGCCTATGATGCGCGGGCAAGCTCGAAGCTGCGCTTCATTCGTCCCTTCGCGTGGCGGGCACCATCGAACTGCATTCCGCTGAGCCAGGACCAAGCATGCCGCAAATGCGCGCTGGTGCGGATCTTCGGCCTGTCGGCAACGGGGCATTCCGCATAAGCGGCTTCGATCGCATGCGGCGCGCCATGCACGGAAAACTTCGCATTGAAATTGCCGCCGCGCAGCTGCGTCACCCGCAGGGAGAGGATTTGTGCGGTTTGCAGTTCGCCGACAAAGCGTGCGACCTCGTCCGGGCGGTCGATCACAATCATGCCCTCGCGCGCGAAGAAAGTGGCGTCGACCTCGTGCCCCGGTCGCTCGTCGAAGCGGTAGGCCAGCGCCGCGGTCCTGTCGGTGCCGACCTTCTCGGTGAAGGAAAGCCGAACCACGGGCCGGCTTCTGAAACACATTAGTTGCAACTGGCCGGCATAGGTTTCGCCCGACAGGAAGTTGTACCTGCTGATCTGCAGCCAGGCGGTGGTCACGGGTCTGCCGCTGATCGGATTGTTGTTGCGCTCGAACTGCCACTTGCCGGTGTCGAGCCTGCCGGTGCTTTCCGTATCCAGTCCGGCGCAGGCGGCGAGCAGAATTAAGGCCGCGGTGCAAACGGCCGCAGGCACAATCCCCGCACTCGAACGCACAGCACGCACGACGCCCCTCCGACGCACAACCATAGTTTGCATATTTCGCGCTATGCGTGCAACGGGGATGTTGGCAGTGCCCGGCTACGCGGCTGAGGTATCGGTTTCCGTGCGGATCAGCGCCGCCGCGCCTGCGACCAGCACTGGCACGGCCAGCGCCCAGAACCCCACCCACACATAAAGCACCGCCGAGGCGGCGCAGCCTGCGGCAAAATAAAGAATGCTCAGCGACAGGCGACCGAATCGGTTGCGGATCTGCGCGGCATGCGCCTCGTCGGTGCCGGACAGAAGATCGACGGCGTCGATCGTCGCCTGCGTGGTGGAACCGGTCATCAGCGTGGTCGGCGGCAGACTGGCGAGATGCACGCGCTGGATCGCGTTCTGCAGAGCCATCGCGGCAATGCCGGCAAAGCTTGTCACCAGCGCCATCGGGCTGTCGGGGTTGGGAAAGGGACCGAACCCCACGGCGAGGGCGAAGAAGCAGAAGAGCAGGACAACCTTCGCGGCGAGAAGAATGCGCAGCACCGGCAATTGTCGCGCGCGCAAGCTGGCGCCGGCAAGGCGCGCCAGCGCAACCACAAGAATGAATTCGGGCAGCGCCAGAATCTTGCCGACAATGCCGTGGCTGCCAAAGGCCAGAGCGGCGCCGAGCGTGACGAAATTGCCGGTGACATGCGCGACGAATAGGCCCTGCAGACCGAGAAAGCCGGCGGTGTCGACAAAGCCGCCGTTGAAACTGAGCAGCGCGGCGATTGCGGAGGGGCCGGAGGGGGTCTTCATGCGCGCATGCTAGAGGATTCGCATGCGGACAGGCCGGCATATTCTGCCGCGGGAGTTGCATCCTGCCGCATGCGGTCATGCGAGAGGGGAAAGCAAAGCGCGCCGGGCCGCGGGCTGCCGTTTTGATGAGCAGAGGCTGACTCCATGCTGGACATTCGCAGGCGAGTCCGGCCGCCGCAGATTTGCGGCGCTGCGCTTTGCGCGTGCGCAAAAAGTTCGACGAGCGGACCGCGTCGCCGGGCCCGGTCCGCGTATTTTACGCGCTCGCTGCGGAGGCGGTAACTCCGGACCGACATTGACGAAAAAGCTGCGCCCAGGCCGCGGAACATTTTCACCCTGCGGCAAGTTGGCGCGGTGCTTGCTTGTGCAGATGGGGCCGGGACCACAACCAAGAAAAGAAAATGCCCATGTCACATCTGCTGACCAATTCCGAGAGGGTGCCGGAGGGCACTCTGCCGGCGTTCCAGGCTCAGCGTTCCCGTTCCTGGGCCACCTTGCGCGTATCGCGTGTCCGCCGGCTGGCGGCTGCATGCAGTCTCGTCTTCGCGGCGCTGACGGCGGTGCTGATCGCCGGCGTCGCCGCGGCGCGGGACTATCACTCCAATCCGTGGCTGCTGTCGTGGATTCCCGCCACCTGCTGCGTCACCAACGATTGCTGCTGGGAAATCTCCGAGCGCGAAGTGCGGCCCTTGCCGGATGACGAATGGCAAGTCGTCTCCACCGGTCAGGTACGCAAGCGCACCGACTGGTCTCCCGACGGCAAGTTCTACCGTTGCGCCTGCGATTACGACCAGGCCTCCAAGCATTGGATCAAGCATCAGGGCGCCAACACGCGCTGCCTGTTCGTTCCGATGCGGTCGGCGGCGGCGCGATGGCTGGGTGTTGCCAACTAGTCGAGGCATCGCGAGTAGCCGTCGGCCGGGATGCAGCCGCTGGCGCCGATGCAATCGGAGGCGGCTCGCGTGATCGCGCAGGGCGCCGCGCTCGCCACCTTCGTGCTGCTCGGCAGCATGGCGCTGCGGGCGTTTCATCCGGAGCGTGCGAGCGCCTAGCGCAGGTGTCGCGCCGCCATGCGCCTGCGGTCCTCTTTCCGTGCGGGCCGGAAGCTGCAAGAATGCGGCATGCTCCGCCACATCGCATGCGTCACGATCCTTTCCGGTGCGACCCTGGTGATCGCGCTTCCTTGCGCCGCGCATGCGCAATCCGCCGATCTCGTGCTGTGCGACCGCCTTGCCGCCGACCCGGCCGATCCCGACAGGCCGAAGGACGTGAAGGGCGTCGCCCAGATCGATCCCGCCGACATCGCGACCGCGATCAAGTTCTGCAAGGTCGCGTCCGCATCCTCGCGCCGCGCGATCTATGCGCTCGGCCGCGCCTATGCCGCAAACGGCCAGACAAGCGACGCTGTCGCCGCCTTCCGCCGCGCCGCCGACAAGGGCAGCACCGCCGCGATGGTCGAGCTCGGCGTGATGCTCGGCACCGGCACGGGAGTTGCGAAAGACGTGGCGCAGGCGCGCAAATTGTTCGAACGCGTGGCGCAGGCCGGCGATCCGCGCGGCGTCGCCAATCTCATGGCCTTGTCGGGGCAGGGCGGTGCGCCGTCCGATCCGGTGCAGGCGCGCACGCTGTTCGCGGCCGCGGCGGACCGCAATTCGGCAGAGGCGCAATATCAGCTCGGGCTGATGACCGCCGACGGCGTCGGCGGCCCCAAGGACGATGCCGCCGCGCGTGGGCTGTTCGAGAAGGCGGCGGCGCAGAATCATGCCGGCGCGCTGGAGCGCCTCGGCGCGTTTGCGCTCGGCGGACGCGGCGGGCCGAAGGACGAAGGCGCGGCGAAAGCCTATTACGAGAAAGCCGCCGCGCTCGGCAACGAGGATGCGAAAGCCGCGCTCAAGCGCATCGCCTGTCCTTACGTGCTGAAGGACAAGCGCGGCAATGTGGTGAGCAATCTCTGCTTCTGACTCTGATTCATTTTTCAGACAGCCACGGTTCGCCATTCCCGCGGCGCGTCCGCGCCGGGGTTTTGCTCATTCTTCCCCCTCGGCCCAATGCCGAGGGGTGGTGGAGCGCCGCGCGGCGCCCGGCCTTCTGTTTTCGATGGATGCGAAAACCTCTCTCGGCCTCATGCTGAGGAGCGTTGCGAAGCAAAGCGTCTCGAAGCAGGGGCCGCCGGCATCCTTCGAGACGCCCGCCTGCGGCGGACTCCTCAGGATGAGGGCGGTGTGAGTCAAAGCGCCTTGTTGCTCTCTTTTACCTTCTCCGCATCGACATAGACCTCGCCGCCGAGTTCATTGAACTTGGCCGACATCTCCGCCATGCCCGCATTTCGTTGTTCGATCTGCGCTGCCGCTTGATCGAGCGCCTTCTGCTCGTTGTCCCCGAGGCTCGCCGCATATTCGCGCACGTCCTGCGTGATCTTCATCGAGCAGAATTTCGGGCCGCACATCGAGCAGAAATGCGCGACCTTGTGCGCGTCCTTGGGCAGCGTCTCGTCGTGGAATTCGCGCGCAGTGTCGGGATCGAGGCCGAGATTGAACTGGTCCTGCCAGCGGAAATCGAAACGCGCTCTGCTCAGCGCGTCGTCGCGCAATTGCGCCGCCGGATGGCCCTTGGCGAGATCGGCCGCGTGCGCCGCGATCTTGTAGGTGATCACGCCTTCCTTCACGTCGTCGCGGTTGGGCAGGCCGAGATGCTCCTTCGGCGTGACGTAGCAGAGCATGGCGCAGCCGAACCAGCCGATCATGGCGGCGCCGATGCCGGAGGTGATGTGGTCGTAGCCCGGCGCGATGTCGGTGGTGAGCGGGCCGAGCGTGTAGAACGGCGCCTCGCCGCATTCCTTGAGCTGCTTGTCCATGTTGATCTTGATCTTGTGCATCGGCACGTGGCCGGGGCCTTCGATCATGACCTGGCAGCCCTTCTTCCAGGCGATCTGCGTGAGCTCGCCCAGCGTCTCCAGTTCGGCGAATTGCGCGCGGTCGTTGGCGTCGGCGATGGAGCCGGGCCGCAGGCCGTCGCCGAGCGAGAACGAGACGTCATACTTGCGCATGATGTCGCAGATCTCCTCGAAGCGCTCATAGAGGAAGCTTTCCTTGTGCCGCGACAGGCACCACTTCGCCATGATCGAGCCGCCGCGCGAGACGATGCCGGTCACGCGGTTGGCGGTGAGCGGCACATAGGCGAGGCGCACGCCGGCATGGATGGTGAAATAGTCCACGCCCTGTTCGCATTGCTCGATCAGCGTATCCTTGTAGCACTCCCAGTCGAGCTTGACCGGGTCGCCGTTCACCTTCTCCAGCGCCTGATAGATCGGCACGGTGCCGATGGGAACGGGCGAGTTGCGCAGAATCCATTCGCGGGTGTTGTGGATGTTGCGGCCGGTGGAGAGGTCCATCACCGTGTCCGCGCCCCAGCGGATCGCCCACACCATCTTCTCGATTTCCTCTTCCACGGAAGAGGTGACGGCCGAGTTGCCGATATTGGCGTTGATCTTCACCAGGAAGTTGCGGCCGATGATCATCGGCTCGAGTTCGCCGTGATTGATGTTCGACGGGATGATGGCTCTGCCGCGCGCGATCTCCTCACGCACGAATTCCGGCGTGATGAAAGGCGGAATGGAGGCGCCGAAGCTTTCGCCGTCGGCAAGCGCAGCTTGCGCGCGCTCCAGCATCTGCTTGCGGCCGAGGTTCTCGCGCGCGGCGACATAGATCATTTCCTTGGTGATGACGCCGGCGCGCGCGAATTCCAGTTGCGTGACCGGCTTGCCGTCGAGCGCGCGCAAGGGCTTCGGCGTGTTCGGGAAGGCGCGGGCGAGATGCTTGCCGCTCACATTGCCATTGTCGACCGGTTGAATCGGACGGCCTTCATACTCTTCCACACCGCCGCGCTCCTTCACCCACGCGATGCGCGCGCGGGGCAGGCCCTTCTCGACGTCGATCGCCACATTGTCGTCGGTGTAGGGGCCCGACGTGTCATAGACCGGCAGCGGCGGTTCGCCCGAGGCTTCGCTCAACGCGATCTCGCGCAAAGGCACGCGCAGATCGGGCGCGGCATCGGGCGTGACGTAGATCTTGCGCGAGGCCGGCAGCGCGCCGGTGGTGACTTTCGGCGTTGCGAGATCGGCGGATGTGACGAGCTTGTTCATGACCTCTCCTTGGCCTCCGCATTTATCCTCATGGTGAGGAGCGCTGCGCAGCAGCGCGTCTCGAACCATGAGGCCGGTTCGCTCATCCTTCGAGACGCGCCCTGCGGACGCTCCTCAGGATGAGGTCTGAGTCTGTGGCTGATCGGTCAAATGGCGGGGAATACAGTCAGTCCCTGTCCCTTCGCCGGTGTGAGCCGGATCAGGTTCAAAGGGTCACCGCGTGTCCTGCGGTATCTCAGCCCCCTAACGGGACCCCCCTCGGAACGCCGTTAATGTAGACCTGTTCGCCCGCCTGTCAATCGACGCGCGCGGGCGCCGCGTGCCAGAACGGCGTTCCCACAACGGGGGTCGAAGGCGAGGCGAAATCGCGGGCGCCCATCAGCCCCGATTCGTACGCGATCCGCCCGGCCTCGACGGCAAGACGGAAGGCATTCGCCATCGCGATCGGATCATCGGCTTTCGCAATCGCGGTGTTGAGGAGAACGGCGTCATAGCCGAGTTCCAGCGCCCGCACGGCGTGCGAGGGCGCACCGATCCCTGCATCCACGACAAGGATGATGCCGGGCAGCCGCGCGCGCAGGAGTCTCAGCGCGTCGGGGTTCACGATGCCGCGCGCGCTGCCGATCGGCGATGCCCAGGGCATCACCACCCGGCAGCCGGCGTCGACCAGACGCTGCGCCACGCCAAGGTCTTCGGTGCAATAGGGAAAGACCTCGAAGCCATCCCTGATCAGGATGGTTGCCGCTTCGACCAGCCCAACGACATCCGGCTGCAGCGTCTCGTCATCGGCGATGACCTCGAGCTTGATCCAGCTTGTCCCGAACAATTCACGTGCGAGCCTCGCGGTGGCGATGGCCTCGCGCACGGAACGGCAGCCGGCGGTGTTGGGCAGAATCGTCACATTCAGGTCGCGGATCAGCGACCAGAAGGCTTCGCCCGATTTGCCGCCGGCGGCTTCCCGGCGCAGCGACACGGTGACGATCTGCGCGCCCGAGGCGCGGATCGCCTGCTGCATGATCGCGGGGGAGGGATAAAGCGCCGTGCCGACCATGAGGCGCGAGGAGAATGGCTTGCCATAGAACGAGACCGTGTCAGCCTGCATGTCAGCCTCCCTGCCGCATGGAGACGATTTCGATCTCGTCCCCTTCTTTCAGGGTCTTGCCCGGCCACTCTCCGCGCGGCACGACGTCGTAATTGACCGCGATCACGAAATGGTTGCCCTCGTAGTCGAGTTCGGCGAGCAGCGCGCCGAGCGATGCGGCGGCAATTTCCCGACGTTCGCCGTTGACGGTCACATGCATTGCATCACCTCGTTGTCGATCGATCCGTGCAGCAGATAATTGCGAGTCAGTTCGGCCAAAGCCGGCGCCAGCAGGAAGCCGTGCCGGTAAAGGCCGTTGACCGCGATGCGCCTGCCGTCGATGACGATGCGCGGCCGATTGTCGGGAAAGGCCGGCCGCAGGCCGGCGCCGATCTCGACGATACGCGCTTCGGCGAAGGCGGGATGCACCGCATAGGCGGCGGTGAGCAGTTCAAGCGCCGAGCGCACGCTGACGCCGTCGTCCTCGCTCTCGATGGACGTGGCGCCGATGAGGAAGCGGTTATCGGCACGCGGCACGATGTAGAGCGGCCAGCGCGGGTGAACGAGGCGCACCGGACGTGACAGCGTGATCTCGCAGGTCTCGACGACAATTGTCTCGCCCTTCACGCCGCGCAGTTGCAGGCCGGCCTCGCGCGCCGCGAGGCCGCGGCAATCGACGACGATGCCTTCCAGATCGTCAGGCCGGCAATCGTTGTTGTAGTGAATGACACCAGATTCGCTCAAGCGTGTGTGCAGGTCCGCCAAAACCCGCCGCGGCTCGACATGACCTTCCTCGGGAAAAACGAGCGCCTCGCCGAAGCGGCCGACGAGGGCGGGTTCGATCCCGGCGAGACGCGCCGCATCGATGCGTGCGTGACCGCTCGTCAGCCGCGCGAAACGTTCGAAGTCCGCTCTGTCGCGGGCATGCGCGACGACGAGCGAGCCGTGGAAAGAGGCTTGCGAGCATTCGGTTCTCCAGAGATTGAGCGAGCGCATGCCAAGCCGCGCGATCACGGGCTCGGAGATTTCCTGTTCGCAGAACGGCGCCAGCATCCCGCCGGCGCGATAGCTGGCCGATTGCGCCAGCGCCGCGTTACTGCGCTCATGCAATGCGACGCGAAAGCCCGCCTTGGCCAGCAGCAAAGCCTGCCAGGTGCCGGCAATGCCGGCGCCGATGATATGGATCGGATGGGTTTGCGCGTCTGCGCGCGGAGAATTCTGCGGCATCCCTGTCCCTTCGCCGGCATGACCCGGATCAGGTTCAAAGGGTCACCGCATTGTCTCCCTTTGACGTTTCCGTCGACGAGACCGGCGGTTTCTCAGCCCCCTACGGGGCTCCCCTCGGAACGGCGGTAATGTAGACCCACGTGCCCGCGTGTCAATGCAGAGGGACGCAATCAGTCCGGCAGGAAAATCGAGCGCACCAGATCGCGATAAAGCAGGATCTGGCGCGGCAGGATGCTCGGATCCTGCAGCAGCCGGCCGAGAATGAGTCCGCCTTCGACGCTGGAAGCGGCCATGTCGGCGAGCGCCTCGAAATCGACGTCCTGGCGCGGCGGGTATTGTCTGGCGATCAGCTCCAGCCGCTCGCGGAATCGTTTGCGCCAGGCCAGCACGCTGCTCTTGTTGAGGTCGCGGATATCCCTGTTGAAGAGCTGGTCCTGATAGCAGAAGGAGGCGGCAAGGCAGCCGGGATGTGCCTCCGGCAGATTGCCCAGCATTTCCGCGAACAGTTTCAGCCCGACCAGGAAGCCGTGCAGCGGGTCCTCATTGAGTTCATCACCGCGGCGGAAGATGTCATCGAGCAATCGCGAATCATGCTCGATGTAGCGGAGCATCATCGCTTTCGCGAGTTCGCCCTTGTCCTTGAAATGGTAGAAGAAGCCGCTCTTGGTAATGCCGACGGCGGCGATCAACTCCTCGATCGAGGTCGCGGCAAAGCCCTTCGCCAGCACCGCGGCTTCGGCGACTTCCAGAATCCTCTCGCGCGTGTCGGTCTTGCGGGTCGTTTCGAGCATAGGAACACTGTACCACGAGTCCAGTTGACCGAAGAAATGCAACAAATTCCGGCCATTTTCACGCGGATTCCCGCGTTTTGACGCTGATTTTTCCGGCATTGCGCATGAACCGAATGCGCGGGTGGCTGCACCAACAGACTCCTAGGCGCGGGCCTCCGCATCTGCGAGATCGGCGCCCCGACGCATTGCCAAAATCCACACCTCAGACCGGGACTTTTCAACGATGGGCAAGTATCGCAATCGCCTTCCGCAGCTCGCGGACAAGCTGTTCCTCACCGACAGCGGCTTCGAAACCACACTCGTCTTCCACGACGGCATCGATCTGCCGTGCTTCGCCAGCTTCGACCTGATGAAGAGCGAGGAGGGCGTCGCCCGCACCCGCGCCTATTACGAGCGCCACATCGCGATGGCCAAGAACAACGGCCTCGGCTTCGTGCTGGAGAGCGCGACCTGGCGCGCGAGCCCCGACTGGGGCGCGAAGATCGGCTATTCGCGCGAAGCGCTGGCCGACGTGAACCGCCGCTGCATCGGACTGATGGCGGATCTTCGCCGCGAGCACGAGACGCTGCGCACGCCGATGGTGATTTCCGGCAATATCGGTCCGCGCGGCGACGGCTACAAGGTCGAGAATGCGATGACCGCCAAGGAAGCGCAGGACTATCACGCCTGGCAGATCGCGATCTTCCGCGACACGGTCGCCGACATGGTCTCCGCCTTCACGCTCAATTATGTGGAAGAGGCGATCGGCATCGCGAGGGCGGCCAATAGCGCGGGCATGCCGGTGGTGATTTCCTTCACGCTGGAAACCGACGGCTGTCTGCCCACCGGGCAAACGCTGAAAGAGGCGATCGAGCAGACCGACCGCGAGACCGGCGCTGCGCCCGCCTATTACATGGTCAACTGCGCGCATCCGACGCATTTCGAAGGCGCGCTGCGCCGCAAGGAAGGCTGGGTTGCGCGCATCCGCGGCATCCGCGCCAATGCATCGAAGCGCAGCCATGCCGAACTGGACGCCGCGACCGATCTCGATATCGGCGATCCGGTCGAACTCGGCCGGCAATACCGCGACCTGCGCAACCGCATGAAGCATCTGACGGTGCTCGGCGGCTGCTGCGGCACCGACCACCGCCATGTCGAGCAAATCTGCATGGCGTGCGTCGAAGTGGCGGCCTAGGGCAACCTGCTCACCGCCACCCGTACATTGCCGTCCGCCTCGGCGACGACGCGCAGCATCTTGGAATCGAACTCGATCCCGACCAGCCGCAGGCCGGTGACGGCGGCGTCGACGCGCACGCCGTCCTGCTGCTGGCGGAAATCGGCGATGGCGCCTTCGATACTCTTGCGCGCGGAGGCCGCGAAAGGCTTCAGGTCGACGACGGCATTCTTCGCCAGCGCCGCTTCCAGATAGGGCACGGCCGCCTTCGCCGCCGTGCCCAGAAGACCGAACGCGGCCTCCGATTCGACGGCGAGCGAAATATTGTCGAGCCGCAAGATCTGCTGCGCCGTGTCCAGCACCGGGCGGCCCCAGACATGGATGGTGGCTTCGGTGCCGAAGCCGAACCAGCTCTTGCGTTCGACCGCCTTCACGCGCAGCGAGATCAGCAGGCGCTCGCCGGCGGCGGCGAGTGCGGCGCGCAGCACCGTGATCTGCACCGGGCCGGAGCCGTCTTCGGGAAACGACCTGTTCTTCAGCTGCGGCTCGAGAATGCGGTTCAGTTCGGTGAACGGCACATCGATCGGCACGCCGATGCCGACGCGGCCCTGCTCGATTTGCGGCACCAGATCGAGCTTGGCGGGGAAGGGGCAACTCGGCCTGGTTTCCTCCGGCACGATGCGGGTCTGCGCCTGAACCCCGAGCGTGAGGGTGATCGCGTTCGCGTCGGTGCGCGGCTGCGCGGCGAAGGCGCGGGTGGGGCGGAGCTCCAGCCAGAGATTGGGCAGTCCCGCGCCGGCGGCGCCGAGCGGGATCGCGCGGCACATCTTCACCCATTCGCGTCGCGCCGCCTGTTCGAGGAAGGGGTCGTTGCGCAGCCGCGCCTGCAACGCCGCCATCTGCTCGGCCACCGCCTTGTCGAGCAGCGGCCGCACTTCATTGGAAGCGCTCAGCTTGATGCCGGCGATCGAGAGATTGGCCTCGGCGACGGACACCTGCGCGCTGAGATTGGGCTCAAGGCGCCAATCTGTGGTGATCGCCGGGCGCGAGAGCACTGCGACATTGCCGCGAATGTCGGCGCGCTGGTCGAGCGTCCGGCCGGTGAGCTTCTGCACGCCGGAGCCGAGGCCGCTGTTGACCAGGCCGGCCAGCGCGCCGGTGATGTTGCCGGCCTGATCGGCGATCTGGCCGGTGACGCGCAGGCTGCCGTTGAGCGTGGTCGCAATCGTCACGCCGTCGCTGCGGCCGCTCATGGCGAGGGGCGAGCGCGCCACCGTCCAGCCGATCTCCGCTTTCGACAACAGCTTGCTGACCGGATTGTCCGGCCGGCCGGAAAAATCGCGCGGCGCCGCGCGCTCGAGCTGATCTCGGATCGCGGTCAATGCAATTGCGGCCGGGGCGATGACGGTGGAGGTGCGGGTGGCGGCAGGCAGAGGCGGCAATTGCGCCAGCACCGGCGGCGCATCGCTGGCGCCGGGCGACAGGCGGTCCATCACCCAGAGGGTGCCGAAGAAGAACACGAGCACGACGGCCACGCCGCCGAGCAGGGTCGCGCCTGGAATTCTCCGGGACCTCCCCCGCATTGCGCCCATCCCTCGCGCGCCGGATGAATCGGCGCGCGAAGTCTAATGCGGTAGCGGAGTGCAGGCTAGGCCGGGTCCCGTCCAGCCGTCAGCTGCGGGAAGCCAGATAGCGGGTGTCAGGCAGGACAACGACTTTGGTCCCGACCTTCGCACGCTCGTAGAGGTCGATCACATCCTCGTTGAGCATGCGGATGCAGCCGGAAGAGACGCGCTGGCCGATGCTGGAGGGCACATTGGTGCCGTGGATGCGATAGATCGTGCCGCCGATATACAGCGCGCGGGCGCCGAGCGGGTTATGCGGGCCGCCGGCGACGAAGCGCGGCAGATAGGGCTGGCGGGCGACCATCTCGGCGGGCGGCACCCAGTCGGGCCATTCCGCCTTGCGTTCGATCGCTTTCACGCCCGACCAGCGGAAGCCGTCGCGGCCGACGCCGATGCCGTAGCGCACTGCCTGTCCGTTGCCGAGCACGTAATAGAGATAGGTGTTCGGCGTATCGACGATGATTGTGCCCGCCGGCTCCTTGCCGGAATAGCCGACGATCTGCCGCCGCAGATGCGCGGGAATTTCGGCGCCCTCCTGCGGCTTTGCCTGGATCGGCTCGCGTGCAGGTTCGGGCTGCGCCTGCGGCTGCGCAAATAACGGGAAGAAGGGAAAGGCCGGACGCGGGTCGTTATAGGCTAGCGTCTGTGCGCCGGCCGCGCCGCTCAGCAGGATTGAAGCCGCAAACACCGCACTTCCGAGACCACGCAGGCGATTCTTCGCCATGACACGCTCCGACGCACATGCCCTCCGCAGCCCCGTTCCAACCTCTACGAAACAAGTGAAGGAAGGCGTTTTGGTTCCGGAAGACTTTTGCGCCGGACGGTTGAACTCGGTTTACCTTAAGGCGTAGGGCGCGTCCGAAAGGTCAGGCCTTGCGCCCCATGCGGTGCGGCTTGAGCACGGCATAGATCGTTTCATTGACGGGCGTCGGCAGCCCCAAGTCGCGACCGAGTGCAACCACCTTGCCCGCCAGCCAGTCGAGTTCCAGCCGGTTGCCGGCTTCGAGGTCGTTGAGCTGGGAGGCTTTGGTCGTCGGCGCGGCGGCGTCGGCAAAGGCCATCTGCGTGTCGATGAAATCGTCGGCGATGGCGACGCCTTTCGCCCGCGCTACCGCCCGCACTTCTTCCATCACCTTGCGGAACAGGGCGCGCGTATCGGGATCGGCCATGACCGGGCCGAGCGGCATGCGCGTCGCGGCAGTGACACCCGACGTGCCGGCGAGGAAGATGAATTTCTGCCAGCGCTCGCGCTCGATGTCGTCGGACAGGATCGCTTCGATGCCGGCGGCCTTTGCCGCGGCGACGAAAGCCTGCAGCTTCGGATCGCTGCGGCGGTCGGGGAAACCGCAGGTGAATCTGGCGAATTGGCTGGTCTGACGGATGACGCCCGGCGCCGGCATCACGGTGACGACATGCGTCGTGCCGCCGACCACGTGATCCTTGCCGAGAATGGGCGTGAGGCGCTCCACACTGTCGACGCCATTCTGCAATGTGACGACGCGGGTGTCGGAGCCCACCAGCGGCTTCGTCTGCTCGCCGGCTTTTTCGGTGTCCCACAGCTTCACCGCGAACATCACAATGTCGACGGGGCCGACGCTGCGCGGATAGTCGGTCACGTTCACATTCTTCAGATGCGCATCGCCGAGCACGCTCTCGATCTTCAGGCCGTCCTTGCGGATTGTCTCGAGATGCCGGCCACGTGCGATGAAGACGACATCGTGCCCGGCCTGCACCAGCCGCGCGCCGAAATAGCCGCCGACCGCACCTGCGGCCATGATCGCAATTCGCATAGTTTCAGGTCCCGTTTTCGGATTGCCGCCGGTGCCAGGCGACGATCGCGTCCGGCACGGCATCTGTAGAGGCGAAATAAGGCTTGATGTCGAGCAGGGGCGTGCCGTCGAGACAGTCGAGTCCGACGACGGTGAGCGTCGTGCCCTCGATCCTCAAGAGACGCACAACGCTCAACGCAATGGGATTGGGCCGCACCGGCGAGCGCAGGGCGAAGGTGCCGCGCGGCTCGGTGACATGCTTGGGCATCTGCTGCACCAGATCGCGGCGGGCTTCGCTCATCCAGTAAAGAACGATCAGGTGCGAACAGCCGGCGACGTCCTTGAGCGCGGGTTCATAGCGGGGGTCGATCTCGACGGTGCAGGCATTGCCCCGCTCGCGCGCCTCGCGGGGGTTGTGGGGGCAGTCCTGCCGCCGGGTCCAGGGGGTGCGGATACGGCCGATGAAATAGAGCTGGGCGTCGAACTGGGCAGGCAGAACGGCCGCGAGCTCGCCGTCGCGGATGCCGGAATGGGGGTGTTCTTTGCCTTTTTCGGTCATGGTCCGACCCTAGCCTTGACGACGGCCCCGAGAAACCGGTTCGAAACCTTAAAAGACAAAGCATGTCCCACGCCCCAAGAATGGGCTTGCGCCCACTGAATTAACGTATAAAGATATCCTTATATGGGGTGCGGATGGCTCCGATGGCGGCGAACCTGTCTTTTGAGGCAATGCATGCCGCGCTCAAGGCGAGCGCGGAAGGCACGCGTCTGCGCGTGCTCGCCCTTCTCGCCGAGACCGAGCTGACCGTCTCCGACCTCACCGAAATCCTGCGCCAGTCGCAGCCGCGCATTTCCCGGCATCTGAAACTGCTCTCCGAGGCGGGCCTGATCGAGCGCCATCGCGAGGGCGCCTGGGCCTTCTTCCGCATGGCCGACCGGGGCGAGAACGCGCAACTCGCCCGCCTCCTGGTCGAACGTCTCGATGCCGACGACCCGACGCTCGCGCGCGACCGGGAGCGGCTTGCCGCCGTGCGCGAGCAGCGCGCCAAGCAAGCGCAGGATTATTTCCGCGCGCATGCCGCCGAATGGGACCGGATCCGCAAGCTGCACACCGCCGACTCCGCTGTCGAGGACGCCATCGTCATGGCGCTGTCCGACAAGCCGTTCCGCGCGCTGCTCGATCTCGGCACCGGCACCGGCCGCATGCTTGAATTGTTCGGCCTGCAGATCGAACGCGGCCTCGGCATCGACCTGTCGCCGGCGATGCTCTCGCTCGCCCGCGCGCGGCTCGAACGCGCCGGGCTGAAACACTGCAGCGTGCGCCAGGGCGACATCTACAACCTGCCGCTGGCGCGCGAATCCTTCGACGTCGTGATCATCCACCAGGTGCTGCACTATCTCGACGACGGCGCGCGCGCCGTGCGCGAGGCCGCACGCGTGCTCGCCCCCGGCGGCCGCCTGCTGGTGGTCGATTTCGCGCCGCATGATCTGGAATTCCTGCGCGAGGAGCATGCGCATCGGCGACTCGGCTTTTCGCCCGAGACCGTGTCGCAATGGCTCGAGGCCGCCGGCCTCGACATGACCATGCAGAAGAGCATCGCGCCGGAGCCCGGATCGGAGGGCAAGATCGCGGTGTCGCTCTGGCTCGCCCACGATCCGCGCATCGTGGTCGCCGGCCGCAGCAGAGAGGTGGCATAATGAGTCAGCCCGCAATCCGCGTCAGCCACCGGCTGCAGAACGGCCTCGCCCGCCGTCTGCGCGTGTCGTTCGAATTCTTTCCGCCGAAGACGGAAGAAATGGAGGCGACGCTGTGGGACTCGATCAATCGGCTCGCGCCGCTGGCACCCAATTTCGTGTCGGTGACCTATGGCGCCGGCGGCTCGACGCGCGAGCGCACGCACGCGACCGTGAAGCGCATCCTCAATGAGACCGCACTGATTCCCGCCGCGCACCTGACCTGCGTGGAAGCGACGCGCGCGGAAGTCGACGGGGTGATCCGCAACTATGCCGCCGCCGGCGTGCGCCATATCGTAGCGTTGCGCGGCGATCCGACCACCGGTGCCGGCACGCGCTACGCGCCGCATCCGGGCGGCTATGTCAATGCGGCGGATCTCGTGGGCGGCATCCGCAAGATCGCGGATTTCGAGGTCTCGGTCTCCGCCTATCCGGAGAAACATCCCGACAGCCCGACGGTCGAGGCCGATATCGACATGCTCAAGGCCAAGGTCGATGCCGGTGCCAGCCGTGCGATGACGCAGTTCTTCTTCGAGAACGATCTTTACTTCCGCTATCTCGATCGCGTGCGTGCACGCGGCATCGATATTCCGATCGTGCCGGGCATCCTGCCGGTGCAGAATTTCAAGCAGGCGAAGAATTTCGCCGAGCGCTGCGGCACGTCGGTGCCGCGCTGGCTGGCCGAGCGGTTCGAGGGCCTCGACGACGATGTCGGCACGCGCAAGCTGGTCGCCGCTGCCGTGGCCGCCGAGCAGGTGATGGACCTCGTCGACCGCGGCGTCACCGAGTTCCACTTCTACACCATGAACCGCGCCGATCTCGTTTACGCGATCTGCCATCTGCTCGGCCTGCGGCCCGAGACGAAGGCGGCGGCGTAAATCCCAGGGAATGTCGGTGTCCATGTCTGCACACAAGAAACTCGCCCCGGTCGAAGCCGAACTCCGCGCCCTTGCGCAGGAGCGCATCCTGCTGCTCGACGGCGGCATGGGCACGATGCTGCAGCAGCTCAAGCTCGACGAGCAAGGCTTTCGCGGACCGCGCTTTGCGGACTGGCCGCGCGATCTGCGCGGCAACAACGACCTGCTGGTGCTGACGCGGCCGGACGCGGTGCGCGATATCCATCTGCAGTATTTCCATGCCGGCGCCGACATCGTCTCCACCAACACCTTCTCCTCGACCTCCATCGCGCAGGCCGATTACGGCATGGAAGGCCTGGTGGCGGAGCTCAACCGCGAAGCAGCCACGCTGGTGCGCGAAGCGGCGGAGATCGCAGAGAAAGAAGACGGCAGAAAGCGCTACGCGGCCGGCGCCATGGGGCCGACCAATCGCACCGCCTCGATTTCGCCGGACGTGAACAATCCCGGCTTTCGCGCCGTCACCTTCGACGATCTGAAGGCGGCCTATGCCGAACAGGCGGCGGCGCTGCTGGCGGGCGGCGTCGACATCCTCTTGGTCGAGACGATATTCGACACGCTCCCACCGAAAGCCGCGCTCTACGCCATTGCCGAACTGGAGGAGACGCTCGGGCGATCCATTCCGGTGATGATCTCCGGCACCATCACCGACCTGTCCGGCCGCACGTTGTCGGGCCAGACACCGGAAGCGTTCTGGAATTCGGTGCGGCATGCGGCGCCGTTTTCGGTGGGTCTGAATTGCGCGCTCGGCGCCAAGGAGATGCGCGCGCACATGGCGGAGATCGCGCGCATCGCCGACACGCTCACCTGCGCCTATCCGAATGCCGGCCTGCCCAACGAATTCGGGCTCTATGACGAGAGCCCCGAGCACATGGCCGAATTGCTGGGCGAGTTCGCCTCGTCCGGCCTGGTCAACATCGTCGGCGGCTGCTGCGGCACGACGCCGGCGCACATGAAGGCAATTGCCGGGGCCGTGTCGCGGGCGACGCCGCGCAAAATCCCACAGGTCAAGACGATGCTGCGGCTGTCGGGTCTCGAGCCTTTCACCCTGACCCCGGAAATCCCGTTCGTGAATGTCGGCGAGCGCACCAACGTCACCGGCTCGGCAAAATTCCGCAAGCTGGTCACCGCGGGCGATTACACCGCCGCGCTCGCGATCGCGCGAGACCAGGTGGAGAACGGCGCGCAGGTCATCGACGTCAACATGGATGAAGGCCTGCTCGATTCCGAGAAGGCGATGGTGACCTTCCTCAACCTGATCGCTGCCGAGCCTGACATCGCGCGAGTGCCGGTGATGATCGATTCCTCGAAATTCTCGGTGATCGAAGCCGGCCTCAAATGCGTGCAGGGCAAGGCCATCGTCAATTCGATCTCGATGAAGGAGGGCGAGGAGGCCTTCATCCACCACGCGCAGATCGTGCGCCGCTACGGCGCGGCAGTGGTCGTGATGGCGTTCGACGAAAAGGGCCAGGCCGACACCATCGAGCGCAAGATCGAAATCTGCAAGCGCGCCTATCACATCCTGGTCGACCGGGTCGGCTTCCCGCCGGAAGACATCATCTTCGATCCCAACATCTTCGCGGTGGCGACCGGCATCGAGGAGCATAGCGGCTACGGCGTCGCTTTCATCGAGGCGGCGCGCTGGATCCGCCAGAATCTGCCGCATTCCCACATTTCCGGCGGCGTCTCCAACCTCTCCTTCTCGTTCCGCGGCAACGAGCCGGTGCGCGAGGCGATGCATTCGGTGTTCCTTTATCACGCGATCCACGCCGGCATGGACATGGGCATCGTCAATGCCGGCCAGATGGCGGTCTATGACGACCTCGATCCAGAGCTGCGCGAGGCCTGCGAGGACGTGGTGCTCAACCGCAGGCCGGACGCCGCGGAGCGGTTGCTCGACATTGCCAAGCGCTTCCACGGCCAGTCGCGCGAGAAGGCCGAGGCCGATCTCGCCTGGCGGGAATGGCCGGTGGAGAAGCGCCTCTCGCATGCGCTGGTGCACGGCGTCACCGACTTCATCACCGACGACACCGAGGAAGCGCGGCAGAAGGCCAAGCGTCCGCTCGACGTGATCGAAGGCCCGCTGATGGACGGCATGAATGTCGTCGGCGACCTGTTCGGCTCAGGCAAAATGTTCCTGCCGCAGGTGGTGAAATCCGCCCGCGTGATGAAGCAGGCGGTCGCCTATCTCATGCCGTATATGGAGCAGGAGAAGGCGTCCAATGACCGGGGCCAGAGCAATTCGAATGGCAAGGTGCTGCTCGCGACCGTGAAGGGCGATGTGCACGACATCGGCAAGAACATCGTCGGCGTCGTGCTCCAGTGCAACAATTACGAGGTGATCGATCTCGGCGTCATGGTGCCGGCGGCGAAGATTCTCGACACCGCGCGCGCCGAGCAGGTCGATATTATCGGCCTTTCGGGTCTGATCACGCCCTCGCTCGACGAGATGTGCCATGTCGCGGCGGAGATGGAACGGCAGAATTTCGATCTGCCGCTCTTGATCGGCGGTGCCACGACCAGCCGCGTGCACACCGCGGTGAAAATCCATCCCAACTACAACAACGGCCAGGCCGTCTATGTGACCGATGCCAGCCGCGCCGTCGGCGTCACCGCCTCGCTGATGTCGAAGGAGAGCCGCCCGGCTTATGTCGCAAATATCCGCGAGGAATATGCGCAGATCGCGGCTGCGCATGCGCGCGGGCAAGAAGACAAGAAGCGGCTGTCGATTGCGGATGCACGCGCGAACGGTCCCAGGTTCGACTGGTCCGGCTATGTGCCGCCCAAGCCCTCCTTTCTCGGCGCACGTGTCATCGACAATCAGCCGCTCAAGGAACTGGTCGACTATATCGACTGGACGCCCTTCTTCTCGACCTGGGAGCTGACCGGCAAGTTCCCCGACATCCTGCACGACGAGAAGTTCGGCGAGGCGGCGCGCGGCCTGCATGCCGACGCACAGGACATGCTCAAGCGCATCGTCGGCGAGGGCTGGTTCAAGGCGTCGGCCGCAGTCGGGTTCTGGCCGGCGAACAGCGAAGGCGACGACATCGTCGTCTTCGACGATGCGCGCAAGAGCGAGATCGCCCGCCTGCACGGCCTGCGCCAGCAGATCGCCCGCCGCGAAGGCCGCGCCAATGTCGCGATCTCCGACTTCGTCGCGCCGCGCGCCAGTGGCCTCGAAGATTACGTCGGCGCCTTCGTCGTCACCGCCGGCATCGGCGAAGACGACGTCGCCGAACGTTTCAAACACGCGAACGACGATTATTCGTCGATCATGGTGAAGGCGCTGGCCGATCGTCTGGCGGAAGCCTTTGCCGAATGTCTGCACGAAAAGGTGCGCAAGGAGCTCTGGGCCTATGTTCCCGACGAGCACTTCAGCAAGGCGGAGCTGATCGCGGAGAAATATCGCGGTATCCGCCCGGCACCGGGTTATCCCGCGCAGCCCGATCACACCGAGAAGGAAACGCTGTTCCGTCTGATCGAAGGGGAGCGGATCGGCGTGAAGCTGACCGAGAGCTTCGCCATGTGGCCGGGCGCGTCGGTCTGCGGGCTCTATTTCAGCCATCCCGAGAGCCATTACTTCGGCGTCGGCAAGATTGAGCGCGATCAGGTCGAAGATTATGCACGCCGCAAGGGCTGGTCGGTGGAGGAATGTGAAAAGTGGCTGGCGCCGATCCTCAATTACAATCCGATGGCGGGCAAGGCGCGCGCCGCCGCCTGACGCTCAGGCCGGAATTGCAGCGAGGTCGGGCACGATTTTCGCAAATCGGTCATTCAGTGCAGCGAGTGCGTTCCGCTGCACGTCGGGGGCGAGCACGGTTTCGCCGCTGAGCGGATCGGGCAGATCGCGCGTCGCGGTCGCCGCCGCAATGACCGTCGCTTTCAGGCCGAAATCGATGGCGGCGCGTGCCGTCGCCTCGACGCACATGTGAGTCATGAAGCCGGCAAGGATGATTTCTTTTTTGCCGGCGGCGTCCAGTTGCGTCTTCAGATCGGTTCCGGCGAAGGCATTGGGCAGCGTCTTCTGGATCACCAATTCGCCAGCCCTGGGATGTGCCAATTCTGCAATCGAAAAACCTGGGGTGTCGGGGCCGAATGCGCCGCCGGGACGTCCGCGATGCTGGATGTGGATCACCGGGACTCCGGACGAGCGTGCCCGCGCCAGCAGGTCTGCAATGACAGACAACGCATTCTGCACGCCAAGCAGCGGCAATTTGCCGTCAACATATTCGCGCTGGGCGTCGATCACGACGACAGCCGCATCCGACAAGCGCGAGGGCGCCGGCGCGACACCGGCCATCTGCAGAAGCGTCTTCGGTCGCGGCATGTTTCAGTCTGTTACTTTCGACCGGTGAAAAGTCTGAACCGTAAAATGACAGACACCGGAGAGGGGTCCGCTCCGGTGTCCGCTGGAACTTTCGGGCCGCCTTGTTGGCGGCGTTGGTCTTATGGCTGGTCCTGCCGTCTAGAAATCAAAACGCTCCAAGCAGGACCGCGCCGACGAAAGCGAAGACGGCGCAGACAGCCAGGACATTCAGTTTCAAGGCAAGCTGCATAAGGCCTCCCTGTGTTGAAAGGTGAACGAACTTTAACAGATGCCGGACCCGGCTCGAAGGCCTCAACGCCGCATCTGCCGGAAAGTGCCACCACGGAGCGCGAAAAAAGTGAGATTTCTGCTACTAAGAATCTGATATTTCTAGCAAAATTATTTTCCACGCGAGAGCGGGCCGTTCCTTAAGCTGTTGATATTGCTTGGGTGGTAACGCCTAAAAAGACAACCAATACGAGAGTTCCTGCGGGCGTTCGCGTGGCGACCGGCGTCAGCGGCCGCTCAGATGGACCAGGATTCGGTCAGCCAGGCGCCGCGCCCCCGGCATGACCAGGAACCCGGTGACAGCGGCGATCGGCCAGGCGACCGCATAGGCCTTGGCCCATTGCAGCAGGAAATTCCGGTCGAAGCCGACGGCGAGATAGGTGGCAATGAAGGTCACCACCGCCACCATCACCAAGGTCATCAGCATCGCCGTCAGCAGTCGCGTCTTCCAGTCCATCGGAGTTCCTCGTGCGGGCAGCGAATTGACCGCAAGGCCCGCCTGACATCAAGCCAGAAACCACTTGGTAACGCTAACGCAGCGGCCGACACGGCGAGTTCGGCAGGATTGATGAGACGTTAACAGAGTCATTCGCATTGTCCGCGTCATGTCCCGCGGAGTGCGTTTGTGTCTCGTCGGCTCCCTCGTTCTCGTCGCCTTGGCCGGCTGCGGGCGCTATTTTTTTGCGCAGCGCGAGCCTTGGCGGAAGGAGGCCGAACTCGCCTGCCTGAAATCCGGTGCGGTCAAGGAAAGTCCGGTGCTCGTGCGGGCCGAGCCGATCAACGGTCCGGGCATCTGCGGGGCCGAATATCCGCTGCGGGTGACGGCGCTCGGCGAGGTCGCGAGCGCGCTTGGTTATTCCGACGAATTGCGTCCGCCCGGCGCCATTCCGGGCAGCGCTGCGGCACGCCAGTCGGCAACACAGCCGTCCTCGCTCGCGGCACCGCAGCTGTCGGCGCCGCGCAGCTATGATCCGCGCAGCGGGACAGCGTCACGCGGCCCGGTGCAGCCGGCCGCGGTCGGTGCGCCGCTGTCGCTCACGCCGCAGAGCCTGAATGAACAGGCGTCGGCGCTGGAGCGCCACGAGCGGCCGGCGGTGCGGACTGCGCCGGCCACGACCGCGGCGAGGCGGCCCTCGGTCTACGACGCGCCGCCGCCGGATGATGAAGACGAGATCGCGGAGCCGCCGTCGCGCCTGCCCGCCCGCCAGACCAGCCCGGCCTATCAGCGGCCGCAGGGCGTGCCGCTCTCCCCGCGCGGGCAATATACCGGCGCGATCGGTCCCGTGGAGATCAAGCCGCAGGCGACGCTCGCCTGTCCGATCGTGTCGGCGCTGGATCGATGGATCGCAACTTCGGTGCAGCCTTCGGCGCGGCGCTGGTTCGGCCAGCCGGTGACCGAGATCCGGCAAATCTCTGCCTATTCCTGCCGCGGCATGAACGGCCAGCCGGGTGCGCGCATTTCCGAACACGCCTTCGGCAATGCGCTCGACATTTCCTCGTTCACGCTGGCGGACGGCCGCCGCATCACCGTTAAGAATGGCTGGCGCGGCTCGCCGGAGGAGCAGGGGTTCCTGCGCGACATCCAGGGCGCGGCCTGCGAGCAATTCACCACGGTGCTGGCGCCGGGCTCCAACCGCTTTCACTACGACCATATCCATGTCGACCTGATGCGGCGCGACAGCGGGCGCACGATCTGCAATCCGGACGCGGTTCCAGGCGAGGTGATCGCCGCGCGGGCGGCGCAGGAGCGCGGCTATGCGCTGCAGAATTATCCGGGCGTCACCGGCTCGATCGGCAAGACGCAGACAGCGGTCAAACAGGCCAAGCCGAAAAACAAGCCGAAGCTGAAAAAGTTCTTCGCCCCCGAAGAGGAGGACGACGACTGGGTGGAAGACGACGGTCCGCGCGGCCGCGAGGACTGACCGTCCCTTACTGGCAGCGCCGCAGCGTGATCGTGTGGCCCGCCACCTGCATCACGATGTGATCGCTATCGACCTGGCGCAGCGTGTAGTTCGAGCGTGCGTTGATCTGGCCGGTCGCGAATTCGTCGACGATGCGGTAGGTGTCGTTGCCGATATTGTCCACGCTGATGTTGCGATAGCTCGGCACCCCGCCGCCGGTGTCGAAACGCTGCCGGCCCTGGAAGGTGACGTAACGCCGGCCGCAGTCTTTCGCCGGTCCTTCGGCGGCGGCGTTTTCATAGGTCCATTTGCCCGACACCGGATAGCTCTGGGCCCATGCGGCAGGGGGCGCCGCTGCCAGCGCCATGACGGCGGTCATGAGAATCGAGCGGGCGTGGGTCATTTGTTCACCTGCCGAGCGGATGTCCTCAGGCTGTAACGCCTGCACTGGCGCATGCGGAGCGATCCTATCCGAATCGTGGTGAGCGGCATCTTGCCGGGAATCAGCGAATTCGTGCTAAAATTTCGCATTTCCTGCATTAAAGCTCTAACACTGCCCGATCATCCTTGAATGCGGCCGTTGAGAATTGCGGGATGTCGTCGAGGGGAATGGGGCCTGGCCGTCGCGCCGGCATTGCCTGAACTCACAGGTCGTAATGAAGAATAACGGGGGTGCGGATGGCGAGGAGTCGCTCTTTCGCGCCCCGGCCCGGCAACGGGGGAAATGCGTTCCGAACGGACGTCTTGTGTTCCGAATGGAGGGGGTGACATGGATACCGTCGTCGTCGATCCGAGCCGGACGGTGTTGAAATGCGTGGGGCGCTTGCTTGAGGCGCGTAATCACCAGGTCTTCCCGTTTCAGGATGCGCCGGAAGCGCTTGACTATATTGCGGCCCATCCGAATGTCGGGGCATTGCTCACGAGCGCCGAACTGGCGTCGATGTCGGGCACGGAAATGTGCCTGAAGGTTCGCCGCCTCGCAGGAAAACGGCGGCCCATCTACATACTGATGATGTCGGCCAGCAACGAGCGGCACAATCTCATCGAGGCGCTCGACGGGGGAGCCGACGACTTCATCAACAAGCCGCCGAACGCGGAAGAATTGTACGCCCGGCTCAGGGCGGCGGAACGGCTTGGGACGCTGCAGCGCGATCTGATCCGCATGGCCACGACGGATCCGCTGACCGGCGTCTGCAATCGCCGCGCCTTTTTCGAAGCGGCGGCCGAGCATTTCGGCAGCGGCACGATCGAGCCGACGGCGGCGATCATGATCGACATCGATCATTTCAAGGGAATCAACGATACCTATGGTCACGACGTGGGCGACGAAGCGATCCGCCGTGTGGCTGCGCTGGCCGCGTCGGAACAAGGAACGATAGGCCGCCTCGGCGGCGAGGAATTTGCGATCCTGCTGCCCGGCATGACTATGGACGATGCCGTGGCGATTGCAGAACGGTTGCGTGCGCGCGTGATGGATTTGTCGATCAAGTCCGGACAGGGTGATATCAGCCTGACTTGCAGCTTCGGGGTCAGCGCTTACAAGTCGGGCGACACGATCGACACGCTGCTGCGGCGCGCCGACATGGCGCTCTACATGGCCAAGTCCGCCGGCCGGAACCGAGTCCTCTCGTCGTCCGACGTCGATCCGGCGCAAGCGCTCACCATGGCCGGCAGCGTCATTCGCGCGGAGTTGCGTGCCGTAAAGACGGCGCCCGACTGACTAGACCGAGGCCGCCTTGCTAAAGGTATAGCCCGGCTTCCGGGAGTAAAGCCGTTTGAATACGGCGCCGGCAGCTTCAAGGCGTCCAGGCGGGCACACGTGACCGTGGAGATAGCGGGGGGAGTATGCGCTATCGATTGAGGTCAACCGCGACGCGAAGACATGACCCGGATCAAGAAACCGGCGCTTGCGACGGGTTGTTCGCTGGAAGGCCCGGAGAAGCGGTCGCCGCCGCTTGCCTCAGCGGTCGTGACCTTTCACCGAGGCGAGCAGACGCTCCGTGAGCGTGGGCGCCTGCCGCGCGGCATGGAGGGCGTCGCCGATGGCACGGCTCAGCCGCGCTTCGCGCGGCTCCCGCGACTGCAGATGCTGGTGAGCGATTTCCAGGTTTCCAAGCACGGTCGTGATGACCGTTTTCAGCTCCCGCACCACCAGCGCCGGAAGCGGGCTTGTCACGCGCAGATCCTCGCCGGGCTGCAGCGGCGTCTGCAATCCTTGCTTGAGCGCGCGCAGTTCTGCCTCGGCTTCCCGGGCCTCGTGGATGTCGACACACACGCCGATAAAGCCAAGAAACGTTCCCCCCGTCGCGTAGCGGGGGATGCCGGCATCGTCGATCCAGCGATAGGTGCCGTCGTCCGCGCGCAGCCTGTATTGCATCCGGAACGGGCGTTGCTCGTCGACATGCTTGTTGTAGACGCCGAGGCAGCGCGCGAGATCGTCGGCATGGACGCCTTCCGTCCAGCCGTCGCCCAGTTCCTGCTGCATGGTCCGGCCGGTAAAATCGAGCCAAGGCCGGTTGCACCAGGTGCGGCGTTTGTCCGGGCCGGACACCCATACCAGCATCGGCGCCGCATCGAGCACCTCGCGCACAAGCGGGTCGAGTCCGACCGGATCGGGCGGATGTGCGTCGGAGCGAGGAGCGCCGCCACGCTCCGGACTGGCAGTGTCCATCATGAGATGGCACCCGGCTTTCCAATGGGATGGTTGTATTGAAGCCCAGCCGCACGCGCCCGTCGAGCCCCCAGCGGCGGTTTTACTGGCTTTACAGGCCTGCCATGCGACCGCCGCGTGACCGGCAGTTGCAATTCGGTGAACATGGGATGCCGATCTTCGCGATTAAATTTTGGCGAAGCGCAGAAGCGGCCACCAAACCTCGGGCGGTGAAGAGGCGGTCATGAATTTCTGGTCAACGCAGAGTGTCGCTTCATTTCCGACCGGGACGGGCGCCGTTAAGCGTGACGCAGGATTTTTGCGCCCGCGCGCGTCAGGGAACAGTTAACGGATGCTCCGCGTTGGCGGATGGACATGGACGAGAGCGCACGATCTCCCGAGCAGAGGGCACGCCAGCTCATCGCACGCTGCCGGCAGGATGTGGATGCGGCCCGGCAACAGCTCGAGGGCGCGTGGCGCAGCCTTGGGGGCGTGCCCAACGCGCTGGCCAAACGGGGGGCGGACAATCCCCGGATCAATCCGCGGCACTTGCAGGCGTCGATACGTCAGCCGCGCCCACCGGCAAAACCATCGCCGCTGAAACTGAGGACGGCGCGCCGATCGGTCCGGCGGATGCTCCGGGACGTGAAGCCATCCGCCAGGCCGCAGGACCGGCTATGATCCGCGCTTGCGCGGATCGCCATAGCCTCCCGCCGTCGGCGTCTGGATGATGATGGCTTCGCCGGCATCGATCACGGTCGAGTCGCAGCCCTGCAGCCTTTCGATTGCGCCGTTTTTGCGCCGCACCGAGTTCTGGCCGACCTGGCCCGGCTCGCCGCCGGCGAGGCCGAAGGGGCGGACGCGGCGATGGCCGCTCAGCAGTGTGCATTCCATCTGCTCCAGGAAGCGGATCACGCGCAGGATCCCGTCGCCAGCCTTCCATTGTCCCTTGCCGCCAGAATCTTTGCGGATGTGGAAATCTTCCAGCAGCACCGGATAGCGGAATTCCAGAATCTCCGGATCGGTGAGCCGGGTGTTGGTCATATGCGTGTGTACGGCGTCGGTGCCGTCGAAGCCGGGACCGGCGGGCGAGCCGGAGCAGATCGTCTCGTAATATTGATACTTTTTATTGCCGAAATTCAGGTTGTTCATCGTCCCCTGCGCGGCGGCAAGTGCATTCAGTGCGCCGAACAGGCAATTCGTCACCGCCTGCGAGGTCTCGACGTTGCCGGCGACGACGGCGGCCGGATATTCCGGCGACAGCATCGATTTCTTCGGAATGACGATGTTGATCGGCCGCAGGCAGCCGGCATTCATCGGAATATCGTCGTCCACCATCACCCGGAAGACATAGAGCACCGCGGCGCGCGTCACGGGCTCGGGCGCGTTGAAATTGGTCGGCTGCTGCGGCGAGGTGCCGGTGAAATCGACGGTGGCTTCGCGCTTCTTCTTGTCGACCGTGATCTTCACCTTGATCACGGTGCCCTGGTCCATTTCGTAACTGAACTCGCTGTCGTGCAGACGGTCGATCACGCGCCGCACGCTTTCGGCGGCGTTGTCCTGCACATGCTTCATATAGGCGTCGACCACAGGCTGGCTGAAATGCGCCACCATCTTGCGCAATTCCTGCACGCCCTTCTCGTTGGCTGCGATCTGCGCCTTCAGGTCGTTGATGTTCTGCACCGGGTTGCGCGCCGGGTATTTGGCGCCGGTCAGGGCTGCGTAGAGTTCCTTCTCCAGGAAGCGGCCGCGATCGACCAGCTTGAAATTGTCGAGATAGACGCCTTCCTGCTCGATGGTCGTCGCGTTTGGCGACATAGAGCCGGGCGAGATGCCGCCGACATCGGCGTGATGGCCGCGCGAGGCGACCCAGAACAGGATCTTGCGCTTGGCCTTGTCGAAGACCGGCGTGCAGACGGTGATGTCGGGCAGATGCGTGCCGCCGTTATAGGGCGCGTTGATGGCGTAGACGTCGCCCGGTTTGATCCTGCCCTTGTTGTCGCGGATGATGGTTTCCACCGACCGGTCCATCGAGCCGAGATGCACCGGCATGTGCGGCGCATTCGCCACCAGCGAGCCGTTGCCGTCGAACACCGCGCAGGAGAAATCGAGCCGTTCCTTGATGTTTACGGAGTAAGCTGTGTTCTGCAAAGCGACGCCCATCTGCTCGGCGATCGACATGAACAGGTTGTTGAACACTTCCAGCATCACGGGATCGGCCTTGGTGCCGATGGCGCTCTGGCGCTTGAGCTTCCTGATGCGGGTGAGCACCAGATGATTCTTCTTCGTCAGTTCCGCCTGCCAGCCGGGCTCGACCACGATGGTCTGGTGCGGCTCGATCACGATGGCCGGGCCCTTGATCCTCTGGCCGGGCTTGATCTGCTCGCGCGTATAGACGTTCGCCTTGTGCCATTGCCCGGCCGAGAAGAATTTGGTGCGGCGGGCGGGCGAGGGGAGCTTGCCGCGCGTGGTCTTGAGCGTCTTCTCGCGGAATTTTGCACCGCCGCCGACGGCCTCGACCGACACGGCCTCGATGACGAGATCCTTCTTGCGGTCGATGAAACCGAATTGCGCTTTGTGCGCCTTCTCGAACGCCGCCTTCATCGCCGCGAGCGTGCCGGCCTTGACCGCGAGGGCGGTGTCGGTGCCGGCATAACGGATATGCGCGCGCACAATCACCTGGATGGATTGCGCCGGCACGCCCTGTCCGTTGACTTCCTTCTTCGCCTCGTTACCGAGATGCGTCCCGATCTTCTTCAGCGCGGCCAGTGACCTGTTGCCGAAGGGTTCCTCGATCGCCTGCTGGCGGGTGGCGCGGATGTCGGCGAGGCCCATACCGTAGGCGGACAGCAATGACGAGAAGGGATGGATGAGCACCTTGGTCATGCCGAGCGCATCGGCGACGAGGCAGGCATGCTGCCCGCCGGCGCCGCCGAAGCAGTTCAGCGCATAGCGGGTGACGTCGTAGCCGCGCTGCACCGAAATCTTCTTGATCGCGTTCGCCATGTTCTCGACCGCGATCTTGATGAAGCCGTCGGCGACATCCTCCGGCCTGCGGCCGTCGCCGACCTCCTTCGCCAGTTTGTCGAACGCCGCCTGCACTGCCTTGTCGTCGAGCGGCTGGTTCTGCTGCGAGCCGAAAATCTTCGGGAAGAAGTCGGGCAGCAGCTTGCCGACCATGACATTGGCATCGGTGACGGCGAGGGGGCCGCCGCGGCGGTAGCATTTCGGGCCTGGATTGGCGCCGGCGCTGTCGGGGCCGACGCGGAAACGCGCGCCGTCGAAATGCAGGATCGAGCCGCCGCCGGCTGCAACCGTGTGAATGAGCATCATCGGCGCCCGCATGCGCACGCCTGCGACTTCGGTCTCGAATGCGCGTTCATACTCGCCATCGAAATGCGACACGTCGGTCGAGGTGCCGCCCATGTCGAAGCCGATCACTTGCTTGAAGCCGGCCTCGCGCGCGGTTTCCGCCATCGAGACCACGCCGCCGGCCGGGCCGGAGAGGATGGCGTCCTTGCCCTGGAACAGGTCCGCGGCGGTGAGGCCGCCCGACGACATCATGAACATCAGCCGCGCGCCGGAGCGGCTCGCGTCGAGTTCGCCGTCCACCTGCGCCACATATTTGCGCAGGATCGGTGAGAGATAGGCATCGACCACGGTGGTGTCGCCGCGTCCGACCAGCTTGATCAGCGGCGAGACTTCGTGACTGACCGAGACCTGGGCAAAGCCCATCTCGCGCGCCAGCTTTGCAGCCGCCTGCTCGTGCTCGGGATGGCGATAGGCATGCATGAAGGCGATGGCGACCGATTGAATGCCGTCGTCCTTCGCCGCCTTGAGTTCGGCGCGCAGGGCGGCGAGGTCGGGCTTCTTCTCGACGGTGCCGTCGGCGCGCACCCGCTCGTCGACCTCGACCACGCGCTCGAACAGCATGTCCGGCTTGATGATCTGCTTGGCGAAGATCTTTGGCCGCGCCTGATAGCCGATGCGCAGAGCGTCACGGAATCCCTTGGTCGTCACCAGCAGCGTGCGCTCGCCCTTTCGTTCAAGCAGCGCGTTGGTTGCGACCGTTGTCCCCATCTTCACGGCGCCGACGCGGCCGGCCGGGATCGCTTCGCCCGTCTTCAGGCCAAGGAGGTCGCGGATGCCCTGCACGGCGGCGTCGCGGTAGGCTTCCGGATTTTCCGACAGCAGCTTGTGCGCGACCAGCGAGCCGTCCGGCTTGCGCCCGACGATGTCGGTGAAGGTGCCGCCGCGGTCGATCCAGAAATCCCATTGCGCCGTCATTGGTCGGAAGTCCGTGTGTGATGGCCGATCATCATGGCAGGGAACATGGATTTCCTCATATAGTCCAATCGCAAATTCCGATAAAATTTGATAAGCTGGGATTATCAGAGAAAAGCTCAGGCCCTGCTCTGGCGGGCGAGCTCCAGCGCGATATCGGCGACCCTCTGGGCCGCGTAGCTGTCGGGCGCCGCCGGCCAGCTCACCACGAAATTCAGTTTCGGCAATTCGGCTTTCGTCTTCAGCGGGTGCAATTTGCCAACCGCGGCGATATTGCCGAGGATCGCCGGCGGGATGACGGCAATGCCAATCCCGTCGAGCGCCATGCGCACGACGGTGGCGAGCGAGGCGCTGGCATGGATGGTGGCGCGAATGCCGGCGCGCGCGAACAATTCGCGCACCACGATATAGGGCTGCGTGTTGCGCGAGAAGGTGATGATCGGCCATTGCGCGATCGCCTCGACGGGCACGGTCTTCTGCGGAAACTTGATCTTGTTGCTGGCGACGAACGAGAGCGGGAAGGAGCAGAGCGGCCGGCTGTGCACGTTCGGATTGCTGATCGGCCCCAGCAGAAAGGCGAGGTTGATGTCTTTCGCCAGCAGGCGGTCATGCAGGTTCGGCGAGATATCGACCTCGATCTCCAGCTCGAGATTGGGATAGGCGGTGTTCACGCGCTCGATCAGCGTCGGCAGCCAGGTGTGGACGATGGTCTCGGAGACGCCGAGGCGCACGATGCCACGCATGGCGGAGCGGTCGCCGACTGCTTCCACCATTTCCGCCCGCAGCCGCATCAGCCGCTCGGCATAGGAGAGCAACTCCTGGCCCTTCTGGGTCAGCGCCACCAGGCGACGGTCGCGCTGCAGCAGGCGCACGCGCAATTCGTCCTCGAGCTGGGCGATACGCATCGACACCGCCGGCTGTGTGGTGTGCAGCTTGTCGGCGGCGCCGCGGAAACTGCGCAGATTGGCCACCCACATGAAGGTTTCGAGCGCCTTGAAATCGATCATGACGGTCTCGCGTCCTGTTGCTGATAAGATCAGCTTATCAAATCCGATCTGAAATGACGATTGGACAAGATCAGACCGCAATGGTGCGCTTGCCATGAAGAGGTTTTGCCATGCGCCAGAGCAATCTTGCGGTTTCCAGTTTGCCTGCTTCGCTTGCAACCGGGCTCGATGTCCGGCTGCTTTGCCGCTCCGGCACGTTCAACGGCCCGACGGCGGGTCTCGCGCCGGGTTATGTGCAGGGCAATCTCGCCATTCTGCCGCGCGACTGGGCGGAAGAATTCCTGCGCTTCTGTCACGCCAACCCGAAACCGTGTCCGCTGCTTGGCGTTTCGGAAGCGGGCAGCGCCGCTATTCCGTCGATTGCCGAAAATCTGGACATTCGCACAGATTTTCCGCGTTACCGCGTCTGGTGCGACGGAGACCTGGTCGCGGAGCCGACCGACCTGCACGATGTCTGGCGCGACGATCTCGTCAGCTTTGTCATCGGCTGCTCGTTCTCCTTCGAGGAAGCCTTGCTGCAGAGCGACGTGCCGGTGAAGCACATCGCGCGCGGCACCAATGTCGCAATGTATCGCACGACTGTTCCAACCCGGCCGGCCGGCCGCTTTCACGGTCCGCTGGTCGTTTCGATGCGCCCGTTCAAGCCCGCCGACGCGATCCGCGCCGTGCAGATCACCTCGCGGCTGCCCGCGGTGCATGGCGGGCCGGTTCACATCGGTTTTCCCGAAGCGATCGGCATCAAGGACATCGCCAAGCCCGACTATGGTGATCCGGTTCCGGTCGAGGAGGGCGAATTGCCGGTCTTTTGGGCCTGCGGAGTGACGCCGCAGGCGGCGATCGCCGCCGCGCGTCCGCCCTTTGCGATCACGCACGCGCCGGGCTGCATGCTGGCGACTGATCTGAAGAATTCGTCGCTGTCCATTTTCTGACTGCCGGGATGACCTGACCTCGAACACAGGAGAGAGAACCATGCCGACATTCATCAGGGCGCTGGCCGGCGGGCTTGCCGGCGCGGCGATATTAGCGGCCGGCGCGCTGGCGCAGGATCTGCCCAAGACCAGCCTCAAGGTGGTCGGCGCCTGGGGCAATCTTTCGCAGTTCAAGAACTACGAACAGCCGTTCTGGACCAAGGAGATTTCCGACAAGTCCAAGGGCGCCGTCACCGCGGAGATCACGCCTTTCAATGAAATGGGCCTGAAGGGTGCGGAGATTTTCCGCCTGATGCGGCTTGGCGTCATCGATTTCGGCTCGACCGTGCTCGGCTATGTCGCCGGCGACGACGCGCGCAACGAGGCGGTCGATCTCGCCGGCCTTGCGCCCGATGTGGCGACCGCGCGCAAGATTTCCGACGCCTACAAGCCGGTCTACAACGCATTCTACCGCGAGAAGTTCGGCATTGAAGTGCTCGGCATCTGGCCCTATCCGGCGCAGGTGATCTTCTGCAACGGCGAGATCAAGGGACTGGCCGATCTGAAAGGCAAGAAAGTCCGCACCGGCAACCGCACGCTTGCCGAATTCGTCGAGGCGCTCGGCGGCACCGGCGTGACGCTCTCCTTCTCCGAAGTCGTGCCGGCGCTGCAGAACAAGGTGGTCGATTGTGCGATCACCGGCACGCTGTCGGGCAATTCCGCGAAATGGTACGAGGTCGCGACCCACATCTATGCGCTGCCGGTCGGCTGGAGCCAGGTGATGCACGCAGTGAACTCAAAGCGCTGGAACAGCCTCGACCCGAAAGTGCGCGATTTCATCAAGGCGGAAATCGCGGGCCTCGAAGACAAGATCTGGAAGGCGACCGATGTCGAGACGCAGCAGGGCTTCGACTGCAATATCGGCAAGGACACCTGCACCATGGGCACCAAGGCGAAGATGACCCTGGTGCCGGTGACGGAGGCCGACAAGGCGCTGCTGAAGAAGACCCTCACCGAGACCGTGGTTCCGAAATGGGCCGCGCGCTGTCAGGGCGATTGCGTCGCCAAGTGGAACGACTCGATCGGCAAGATCGTCGGCGTCACCGCCAAGTCCAATTGACGTCATGGCGCGGCGCCGCCTGGGCAGGCGGCGCCGTCCCGTTTAGCATTGGGGGATGCGGTGAATATTCTTGACACATGGCTGTCGGTTGCGGGCGTTGTGTCGCGCTGGGCCGTGCGCTGCGCGGGAGCGGCGATCTTCGTCAGCGGCGGGCTGGTGAGCGTCGACGTGCTCGGTCGCAAGTTTCTGAGCCTGTCGGTCGGCGGCGCCGATGAATTGTCCGGCTATGCCTTCGCCGTCGCGACTTCCTGGGCGCTGGCCTTTGTGTTGCTGGAGCGCGCCAATGTGCGGGTGGATGCGCTCTACATTCATCTGCCGAAGCCGGTGACGGCCCTGCTTGATCTCGTGGCGCTGCTCATGCTCGGCCTGTTCGTTCTGCTGCTCGGCTGGTTCGCGGGCAAGGTGCTCGAAGATTCGCTTCTTTTCGCCACGAAGGCGAACACGCCACTCGGCACGCCGCTGTGGATTCCGCAATTGCTCTGGCTGCTCGGTTTCGGCCTGTTCCTGTTCGCGTGGCTGCCTTTGGTGCTGCGGGTGGCGATGGCGCTCCTAAGCGGCGATCTCGCGCGGGTGCGCGCGCTCGCCGGCGCCCGCACCTTGCAGGAAGAGGCGGCTGCCGAGGTGGCGCACACTGCGGATATCGAGAAAGTGGCCATCGAGGGGCGGCGCTGATGCTTGCGACAACGCTCATTCTTCTGCTCGCGCTGCTGGCCCTGTCATTGCCTGTCGCCGCGGCGCTCGGGGTGCTCGGACTGATCCTCGACCGGATGTATTCGAGCCTGCCACTGACCCTCGGGATGGGCGAGGTGGCGTGGTCGGCCTCGCGCGATTTTCTGCTCGTCGCCATCCCGATGTTCATTCTCATGGGCGAATTGCTGCTGCGCGCGGGCGTCGCCGAGCGCATGTACGGCGCGATGGTGAAATGGCTGTCGGTCATTCCCGGGGGCCTGATGCATTCCAATATCGGCGCCTGCGCCGTGTTCGCGGCGACGTCGGGCTCCTCGGTCGCGACGGCCGCCACCATCGGCACCGTGTCGCTGCCGCTGGTGAAGCAGCACGGCTACAACGAACGCCTGTTCCTCGGCACGCTGGCCGCGGGCGGCACGCTCGGCATTCTCATTCCGCCATCGATCAACATGATCATCTATGCGGTGTTGACCGATTCCTCGATCCCGCGTCTTTATCTCGCGGGCATCGTGCCGGGCCTGGTGCTCTCCGGCCTGTTCATGGGGACGATCGCCGTTCTTTGTCTCATCCGCCCGCAATGGGGCGGCGACAGGATTCGGGTGATGTGGTCGGAGCGATTTGCGAGCCTGATTCACCTGCTGCCGCCGTTCGGTATTTTCCTCGTGGTCGTCGGCTCGATCTATGCAGGCCTGGCGACGGCGACGGAAGCCGCCTCGCTCGGCGTCATCGCCGCGACCGCCCTTGCCTGGGCCTTCGGCAAATTGTCCTGGACCATGCTGCTGGAAGCCTTCGAGAACACGATGAAGACCACGGCCATGGTGATGCTCATCATCGTCGCAGCCTATTTCCTCAATTTCGTCATCACCGCCATCGGTCTGACCGGCGCGCTCACCGCGTTCATGTCCGGGCTCGGGCTGTCGAAATGGGAAATGCTGATTGCGGTCGTCGTCTTCTATCTCGTCCTCGGCTGTTTCATGGAAACGCTGTCGATGATGATCACGACGATCCCGATCGTCGCGCCGGTCATGTTCGCGCTCGGCTTCGATCCGGTCTGGTTCGGCATCGTGATCGTCATCCTGATCGAGATGGCCCTGATCACCCCGCCGGTCGGCCTCAATCTCTATGTCGTGCAGTCGCTGCGCCGCGGTGGCACGCTGAACGATGTCATCGCCGGTTCGCTGCCATTCGTCGCGATCATGCTGGCGATGATCGCGCTGCTGGCGCTCTTTCCCGGCCTGGCCTTGTGGCTACCGGGACTGTTGGCGCAATGAGGATTTGCCGTGCAACCGGGAAGGCGGCAGGCGGAGGTTGAGCTTCGAAAATATGGGAATGGCGTTTGCATATAAGGACTATTCGAGCGGCAGGCGATCCCTGCTAGAGTGGCGTCAGAAACAAATGGCTGTCTGACCACAGCCGCGACAGGAGAGCGACAATGACGATGGTGATGCGTGGATTACTCGGATTGGGGCTGGCGGCGGGTCTCGCCGGCGCGGCTGCGGCCCAGACGACATGGGACATGCCGACGCCGTACCCGGACGGAAATTTCCATACGAAGACCGTGGCCGCCTTTGCGGCGGATGTGGAGAAGGCGACGAATGGCTCGCTCAAGATCAAGGTTCATTCGGCGGGCTCGCTGATCAAGCATCCGGAGATCAAGCGCGCCGTGCGTCAGGGCACGGCGCCGATCGGCGAAATCCTTGAATCGCTCGCCGCCAACGAAGCGCCGGTTTACGGCTTTGACGCGCTCCCCTTCCTTGCGACCGGTTACGATGCCGCCAAGAAGCTCTATGCCGCGCAACGGCCCTATCTCGAGAAGCAGCTCGCCTCCGAGGGCCTGATGCTGCTCTATTCGGTGCCGTGGCCGCCGCAGGGCCTTTATGCCAAGCGCGAACTCAAGTCAGTCGACGACTTGAAGGGGCTGAAATTCCGCACCTATAACCCGATGATCGGCCGCATCGCGCAGCTCGCGGGCGCCATCCCGACGCAGATCGAGGTGCCCGATCTGCCGACTGCCTTCGCCACCGGCCGTGTCGATGTGATGATCACCTCGGCCTCGACCGGCGTCGACACCAAGGCGCAGGATTACCTGACGCACTATATCGACACTCAGGCCTGGCTGCCGCGCAACATCGTCTTCGTGAACAAGGCCGCCTTCGACAAGCTCAAGCCCGACGAGCAGAAGGCCGTGCTCGATGCCGCCAAGGTCGCCGAGGAGCGCGGCTGGAAGGCCTCGCAGGAGGAAATGGCGATCAAGACGCAGGCGCTGAAAGACGCCAAGATCATCGTGATGCCGCCGAGCGACGCGCTGAAAGCAGGTCTGTCCAAGATCGGCGAGACGATTGCCGGCGAGTGGGTGCAGGCTGCGGGGGCCGACGGCAAGGCAATGCTGGACGCTTACAAGAAGTAATGCCGGTCTGATGCACGAATCTCCCGGGTCGACCCGGGAGATTCTTTTCTCGCAGCGGGATTCCGGGACTTCCGCTGGCCAAGTCCAGCATGACGATGAGGGGATCGTTGATGCGCAAATGTCTGGATGCGCTGTTTGCGGCTGCGCTGTGGCTTTCCGCGCTGTGCCTTGTCGCCATTGCAATGATGGTCGGCGCGCAGCTTGCGGGCCGCCTGATCGACGGCGCGATGAAGCTTATCGGCCTTGAGCCGATCGGCATCGTCATTCTGTCGCTGGCCGAGATCGCCGGCTATCTCCTCGCTGCTGCGAGCTTCCTCGCGCTGGCCGGCACGCTGAAATCCGGCGCGCATATCCGCGTCACCATGCTGTTGGGCATGATTCCGGAAACATGGCGTCACAAGGTGGAGCTCTGGGCCTTCGGCGCGTCCGCCATCTTCTCCGCCTACATCACTTGGCAGCTCGTATTGTTCGCCTTCGTGTCATGGCAGTTCAATGAGGTGTCGCATGGCGTGATCCGCGTGCCGCTCGCCTGGCCGCAGGCGGCGATGGCGCTTGGCGCGCTCGTCTTCACAGTTGCCCTGATCGACGAATTCTTCATCGTGCTGAGACGAGGCCGGCCGACCTTCCGAGCGGCCGAAGACGCCATCACGCTTGGCAAGGAAGGGTGAGATGGGCGTCGTCGAACTCGCTTTCGTTCTGATTCTGCTGCTCTTCGTCATTCTCGGGTCGGGCGTGTGGATCGGGCTTGCGCTTGCCGCCACGGGGCTGGTCGCGGTGATGACCAAGGTTGCAACGCCGGCCGGCCAGGTGCTGGCGACCTCGATGTGGTCGGCGTCGAATTCCTGGGATCTGACTGCGCTGCCGATGTTCATCTGGATGGGCGAAATTCTCTATCGCACCAAGCTGTCGGAAGACATGTTCGAGGGACTGGCGCCGTGGCTGCAGAAGCTGCCTGGGCGGCTGCTGCATGTGAATGTCGCCGGCTGCGCAATTTTTGCCGCGGTGTCGGGATCGTCGGCGGCGACCTGCGCCACCATTGGCCGCATCGCATTGCCGCAACTGCTCAAGCGCGGCTATGACGAGAAAATGGCGATCGGTACGCTCGCCGGCGCCGGCACGCTCGGCCTTCTCATTCCACCGTCGATCATCATGATCGTCTATGCGACGGCGACCGACCAGTCGATCGCGCGGCTGTTCATCGCCGGCGTGCTGCCGGGCATCATGCTGGCGCTGTTGTTCAGCGGCTTCATCATGGCCTGGGCGCTCCTCAATGCGAAACGCATGCCGCCGCCTGAGCCGTCGGTCCCTTTCCTCGCCCGTGTGAAAGCCTCGCGCCGCCTGATCCCGGTCATCCTGCTGATCATGGGCGTCATCGGCTCGATCTATGGCGGCCTCGCCTCGGCGACGGAAGCCGCGGTCGTCGGTGTGTTTCTGGCGCTTGCCTTGTCCTGGTGGATGGGAACGCTCACCCGCGCGAATTTCACGGAAGCCTTGCTTGGCGCCACCAGGACGAGTTGCATGATCGCTTTCATCCTGGCGGGCGCGGCTTATCTCACGGCGGCGATGGGATTCACCGGCATTCCGCGCGCCCTAGCGGAGTGGATATCCTCCTTCAATCTGCTCAACTGGCAGCTCATTATCGCGCTAACCATCTTCTTCATCGTGCTCGGCTGTTTCCTCGACGGCATTTCGATGGTGGTGCTGACCACCTCGATCATCTTTCCGGTGGTGGAGCGCGCCGGATTCGACCTGATCTGGTTCGGCATTTACCTGGTGCTGGTGGTGGAGATGGCGCAGATTACGCCGCCGGTCGGATTTAACCTGTATGTGCTGCAGGGCATGACCGGACGCAATATCTTCACCATCGGCATGTATACGCTGCCGTGTTTCATTCTGATGTGCGTTGCGGTGGCGTTGATCGTGCTGTTTCCGCAGATCGCGCTTTGGCTGCCCTCGACGATGCTGGATATCCGCTAGGCCTTGTCCCGCATCACACGCATGCGCGTGCCGATGGCGACGGCGGCCACGACGGCCGCCGCGAACAGGATTGTCTCAAGGTCGATGCGCTCGCGGTTGACCGCGGCCGCCATCAGCACAACCACGAACGGCATCAGCAGCTGGATCTGGCTCACGCGCGCGACGCCGCCCATCGCCAACCCCGCATTCCAAGCGAAAAAGCCGATGAACTGGCTCATCAGCCCGAGATAAAGCAGCGCAATCCAGCCGTCGGCGGGCACCGCGGCGGCCTCGGAAGGCCACAGAAGCAGGGTGGCGGGCAGCGACACAGGCAGCGAGATGACGACGCACCAGGAGATCACTTCCCAGCCCGGCATCAGCGCCGTGAGGCGGGCGGAGTAGGTGTAGCCGATCGCCGCGCAGGGGACGGCGAGCAGGGTGAGCACGTCGCCGGCGCTGATGCCGCCGCCGCCGCTGCGATACAGGGCAAAGCCGACGACGAGCGCCGCGCCGATGGCGCCCGCGATCCAGAATCCCTTGCTCGGCCGCTCATGCTGGATGATCGCGGCCGCGACCGCGGTCGCCAGCGGCAGGACGCCGAGAATGACACCGCTGTGTCCTGCCTGCATCGTGACCAGAGCGAGTGTGATCATGAGCGGGAAACCGAGCACGAGACAGAGCGCGCAAAAGGCCAGCACGGCGAGCGTTCTGCCGGACGGCATTTTGCGGCGCGTAAACAGCAAGGCGGCAAGGCCTCCAAATCCGGCAAGGGCGGAGCGCGCCGCGACGACGAAATAGGGATCGAGGTAGTGGTTGGCATAGCGCGTGCCGGGCAGCGTGCCGGCGAAGACCACGACGCCGACTAAGCCCAGCAGCAGTCCGAGATTCTGGCGGCGCGAGAGCATGAGGATTGGCAGGGAGGCGAAAGTGGTGGCGGACGCTAGCCGCATCCGGCGGCGCAAACCAGTGCACAGAAGTCATCAGGCGCATGCAGGGGTGTGATGTGTGGGCGCCCTCTTGCGCAGTAACCCTCTTCGACGCCAGGCTCTTCTCTCCAGGGCCCCTTGCTTGCTACACTCGCCCCATGCCAGCACCTTCGCTTCCTTTCGACCCCGACACCATCCTCGTCTCCGACGTCGTGCCCTCGCCCAATCACGGCGAGCGGGCGAACAACCGCGAGCCGGACATGATCGTCCTGCATTACACCGGCATGGAGGACGCGGACGCGGCGGTGCAGCGCCTCGCTGCGGTCGAGAGCAGCGTGTCCGCGCATTATTTCGTGCACGAGGACGGCCGCATCATCCAGATGGTGCCGGAAAGCCGGCGCGCCTGGCATGCCGGGCACAGTTTCTGGGCCGGCGAAACCGACATCAACTCCTGCTCCATCGGTATCGAGATTCACAATCCGGGTCACGATTATGGCTATCCGGATTTTCCGCGCAAACAGATCGCCGGCGTCATCTCGCTGTGCCGTGCCATTTTGCTGCGGCGGCAGATTCCCGCCGACCGCGTGCTGGCGCATTCCGACGTCGCGCCCGAACGCAAGCAGGATCCCGGCGAGAAATTCCCCTGGCGGCTCCTTGCCGAGTCCGGCGTCGGCCATTGGGTCCATCCGGCGCCGATCATGGAGAGCCCGAATTTCGAGATGGGCGACCGCGGCGAGGCGATCGCCAAGTTGCAGATGGCGCTGGCGCGCTACGGTTACGGCCTGCCGACCGACGGCTATTACGACGAGAAAACCCGCTGCGTGGTCGCCGCCTTCCAGCGTCATTTCCGCCCGGCCCGCATCGACGGCGTGCTCGATTCCTCCACGCTCATCACCTTGCGGGCCCTCCTGGAGACGCAACCATCGCACATGGCTCCGCATGCTGCGGAAACCATGACGGAAGAAACGGCATCGGCGGACCTGAGCGACACTTGACGCCGATGCCTGCGCTTCCCATTCATATGTGGTCAGTCGGCCGGACGGCCGCTCCGGCAAGGCTCGAAAGGGCGCCGGGGAGGAAAGTCCGGGCTCCACGGACACACGGTGCCGGATAACGTCCGGCGGGCCCGTCCCCGCGCAAGCAGGGATCGAACCCAGGGACAGTGCCACAGAAAAGCAGACCGCCTCGATCGCGTAGCGTTCTGATCGCGGCAAGGGTGAAACGGTGCGGCAAGAGCGCACCGCGCCTGTGGCGACACAGGCGGCACGGCAAACCCCACCGGGAGCAAAACCGAATAGGAACGGCGCGAAGCGCAAGCTTCAGGTCTGTCCGGGCCAGCCGTTCGGGTAGGTTGCTTCAGTCGCCGGGCAACCGGCGTCGCAGAGGAATGGCCGTCACGTCCGCATCGCTTGCGGTGCGGGCCATACAGAACCCGGCTTACAGGCGGGCTGACATCTTGATGAAGGGGCGTCCGGCGCAAACCGCCGGGCGCCCCGCCAGTTTCTGGAGCGCGCGATCTCGTCTGCCGCATGGCGCGCAGATTTTTTTTCCGAAGTTCGTCCCGCAAATCGCGACAGAAACGTCCGCTTAACGTCCGAATCGCTGTGAGAAGCCAGGCCTCGATTCGTTCTGCGTGAACGTCATGCGAACCTTGTTCCAGATCGGGACGACAGACGCGTTCTGCGCTTCGACGATGCGATGCAGCCTGGTGTGGTTAAGAGATTCTCAAACCACGCCGCGTAAGCTCGCGAGCGAAATCCCGTCCATATGTGAATGCGTCGCCTTATCGGGAGTTTCGTATGCGTGAGCCTGTCGCGGAGCTGTACAAGCTCAATCGTCACGGCAAATGCCGGTCGTGCGGCACCGCCTTGCCGTTCTCGGATTTGATCCTGCAGAAATTCCAGCGCTGCTATTATTGCGGACGCCACAACCCCTTCGGCGCACAATGGCAAAGCCTTGTCACGCCTGCGCTCGTCGTCGCAGCGATTGCCGCTGTTGGCATCCTGTGGCGGCAGACATTCTCCTGAGCGAACAAGCGGCCCGGAGGGGGACATCCGGGCCGCTTACGCTCACGCTACCGACGCAACAGACCTGTTAGCGGCTCGGCTGCGAGCCTGCCGGACGCGGGCTTCCGGCCGGCGGAGTGCTGGTCGCGCGGGCCTTGGCATCCATGTCCTTCTTGGACTGGAAGGTCGCCGCCTGCTGCAGCTGATCCTTGGTCATGTTCAGTTTCAGCTTCACGTCATCGGCGCTCGCCGTCGTGGCCGAGCCGGTCGTTGCGGCGGAGCTTGCCGGCACAACCTGGAACGCCGACGGGGCCAGGGCGACGTTCTTCTGGCCGATGCCGAGGAAACCGCCGACACCCACCACATAGGCGACCACCTTACCGTCCTTCTCGAACAGAAGGTCGGTCACGTCGCCGATCTTGGCGTCATCCGGTCCGACAACGTCCATGCCCATGAGATTCGACGACAGCCACTGATTGGCGCTCTGGCTGTTGATGAATTGCGCGCTTCCGGCGGCGCCGGCCGGCGCGGACGTCGCCGCCGCCGGCTTGTCCTGATTGGGCATCGACGGCTGCGACGTCTGCGCCGCGGCCGCGCCAATCATCAGGCCGGTGATCGCCGTCGTCACCATGAGTCGTTTCAACATGTTTGCCTCCTCGTATGTCGGGAAAAATGAAACTCGTTGCGCGCCGCATCAGCACGCCGCGGCACACAGAACGTGGAGCCAACGTCCGAGGTGACAGGCCGTTCCGATGGAACATCGTCTTGTGACGATCGATCACGTTGCGGCGAGAGGCGGAACTCGCCGGGGACCCCGCGTGCTGCCGCCGGCGGCGCCAAAGGGCAATGAGGAGGCAGGGAACGATCAACCCTTCTTTAATCTTAACCATCCTTAATGGCGGGCGAGCAGCCCGGTGGCCTGGCAGGGAAACGGGGCGCAATCCATTGACGCCCAGTTGTTCCCATGATAGCCCACAATGTCCCATACCGGTACGGCGGGCGATATGGACCGGTTCGTCTCTCATTTCATTCTGCGGCTGGACGCGAAGGGCCGGGTCTCGGTGCCGGCGTCTTTCCGCGCGGTGCTGGCAAAGGAGGCGCTCGAGGGGCTCTATTGCTGCCCGGCGCCCGACCGTCCGGCGATCGAAGCGGGCGGGCAGGCGCTGCTCGCCGAGATCGAACAGCTGATTGCAACCTATCCGCCGTTTTCGGAGGAGCGCGAGCATTTCGCGACTGCGCTCTACGGCACCAGCGAGACATTGAAGATCGACGGCGAAGGGCGGGTGACGCTTCCGGAGTCGTTGAAGGATCATGCCGGCATCATGGACGCGGTCGCGTTCGTGGGACTCGGCCACAAATTCCAGATCTGGGCGCCCGACCGTTTCTCGGCGCAGCTTTCCACGGCCACCGGAAAGATGCGCGACCTGAGGAGAAAGTTGGGTGCGCAGGGGGCGGCGGTGAAACCGCAAGGAGCACGGGAATGATGACGGGCAGCGACGGCGGGTCTCCCGCGGTCGCTGGCGGACTGGCCCGTCACATTCCCGTGCTGGGTCCCCAGGCGGTTGCGGCTCTCAATGTCAGGGACGGCGGCGTTTACATCGACGGCACGTTCGGTGCCGGCGGCTATACGCGGCTGATGCTTGCGGCAGCGAATTGCACGGTCATCGGCATCGACCGCGACCAGAGCGCGATCGCGCGCGGCGCCGATCTTGTCGAAAGGGCAGAGGGCCGGCTGACCTTGATCGAGGACCGCTTTTCGGCCCTGGACGATGTGGCACGCAGCGCCGGCTTCGGCAGCGTCGACGGCGTCGTGCTCGACATCGGCGTCTCCTCGATGCAGCTCGACGAGGCCGGGCGCGGCTTTTCCTTCCGGCTGGAAGGTCCGCTCGACATGCGCATGGGCCGGCAGGGACCGAGTGCAGCGGACGTCGTTGCGCAGGCCTCCGAACGCGATCTCGCCAACATCATCTATCAGCTCGGGGAGGAGCGGCAGTCGCGCGCGATTGCGCGCGCCATCGTCGCCGAGCGGGCAAAGGCGCCGATCGCAGCGACGAAAGCCTTGGCTGATATCGTGTCGCGCGTCGTGCGCGCAAAACCCGGCGCCATTCATCCGGCGACACGCACGTTTCAGGCTTTGCGCGTTTTCGTGAACGAGGAGCTGCAGGAATTGTGCGCGGCGCTTGCCGCCGCCGAACGCATCCTGAAACCCGGCGGTCGCCTGGCCGTCGTGTCGTTCCATTCCCTAGAAGACCGCATCGTCAAAACATTTCTGACCGACCGCAGCAAGCAGACCCAGGGTTCGCGCCATCAGCCGGAGGCGCAGGGGCTGGAATCGACATTCTCGCTGGTCACGAAAAAGCCCGTGGTGGCGGACGAAGCCGAGATCGAAGCCAATCCCCGCGCCCGTTCTGCCAAATTGCGCGCCGCCGAACGCACCGCCGCGCCTGCGCGTGACAGCGGTCCTGAAGAGCTGCTGCCGCGCCTGCCGGCGCTCGCCGACGTGATGCGGGGACGCTGAGATGCGGATTCTGAACATCCTCGTCATCATCGGTCTCGTCGCCGCGGCGGCCTATGTCTATGAGATCAAGTTCCAGGCGGCGCTCGACGCCGAGCGGCTTGCGAAAATGCGCGGCGAAATCCGCCGTGAACGCGATGCGATCGCGGCGCTGCGCGCGGAATGGGCCAAGCTGCAGACGCCGCGCCGCATCGAGGGCCTGGCGCAGCGGCATCTCCCGCTGAAGCCCATCGACGCGCAGCAGATGTCCAGCCTCGACAATCTGCCGGAGCGGCCGAAGCCGCCGCTGCCGGAGAATGCCGATCCGATCGGCGCCATCATCGAGGAAACCGACATTCCGACGCCGAGCGTCGGCGTCGCGGCGAGCGTGCAATGACGCTCGCCGCGACGCCAAAGGATGGATCGCTCGAGCCGTCGCGCGAGAGGCTGCTCAACCGCCTCCTGTACGGGCGCAACGTCAACCGCAACGCCAAGGCGAAAGCGCGCGTCGGCCTCGCCATCGCGGCCTTCGCGCTCGTCTATGCGGTGATCGCCGGCCGTCTGGTGCTTTACGGGATCTCGGCCGACGGCCATGCCGGAAAACGCGCTGGCGGCGGCGATGTGGTGGCGACCGCGCGGCCCGACATTCTCGACCGCAACGGCGCCGTGCTCGCGACCGACGTGCGCATGCCTTCGCTGTTCGGCGAGCCGCGCCGCATTATCGATGTGGATGAGGCGGTTGAGCTGCTCACCGCGACATTGCCGGATCTCGACGCCAGGGAGTTGCGCGAGCGTCTGTCGTCCGGCAAGGGCTTTGTCTGGCTCAAGCGCGAGATCACGCCGGCGCAGCAGCAGCAGATTCACAAGCTCGGCCTTCCGGGCATCGGCTTCCTCGCCGAGAACAAGCGCGTCTATCCGAACGGACCGGAAGTCTCGCACCTCCTCGGACACGTCAATATCGACAACCAGGGTATCGCCGGCATCGAGAAGTGGCTGGACAGTCGGGGCCTCGCCGATCTGCACCGGCTGGGCTTTGCCACCGACCGGCAGCAGAAGCCGGTCGAGCTCGCCGTCGATCTGCGCGTGCAGCATGCGCTGCGCGCGGAGCTGTCGGCGGCGAAGGACAAGTACAAGGCGATCGCAGCCTCCGGGCTCGTCACCGATGTGCGCACCGGCGAAATCCTCGCTATGGTGTCGCTGCCTGATTACGATCCCAACGATCCGCGCCAGGCGCTGGACAAGACGCGGCTCAACCGCCTCACCACCGGCGTGTTCGAGATGGGCTCGACCTTCAAGGCGCTCACCGTCGCGATGGCGCTCGATTCGGGCAAGATCACGCTCGGCTCGTCCTTCGACGCGCGGCAGTCGCTGCGCTACGGCAAGTTCAACATCAACGACTATCACGCGCAGAAGCGCATTCTCACGGTGCCGGAGATTTTCACCTATTCCTCCAATATCGGCACCGCGCGCATGGCATTGGCGCTCGGCGTCGAGCATCACAAGGCGTTTCTGAAGAAGATGGGCCAGCTCGACCGCCTGCGCACGGAAATCCCCGAAAGCGCAGAGCCACTGGTGCCGAAACGCTGGGGCGAGCTCAACACCGTCACCATCGCCTTCGGTCACGGCCTTTCGGTCGCGCCGCTGCAGGCGGTGATGGGTGTCTCCGCGTTGATGAATGGCGGCAAGCTCATTCCGCCGACCTTCCTGAAACGCTCGCAGGCGGATGCCGATGCCTTGGCGAAGCAGGTGATCAAGCCGGAGACCAGCGACCGCATGCGTTATCTGATGCGGCTCAACGCCGAGAAGGGCTCGGCGAAGCGGGTCGACATCCCCGGCTATTATGTCGGCGGCAAGACCGGCACCGCGGAGAAGGTCGTCAACGGCCGTTATTCCAAGACCAAGCTGCTGACGACCTTCATGGCGGTGTTTCCCTCCGACCAGCCGAAATATCTGGTCACCATTATTCTCGACGAGCCGCAGCCGATCCCGGAGACCAAGGGCTATGCCACCTCCGGCTGGAACGCGGCCCCGACTGCCGGCAATGTGGTGACCCGCATCGCGCCGCTTCTGGGCGTGGAACCACGCTTCGACCTGCCGCCGGCCGACAAGCTCATTCTGGCGGTCACGGCGGGGATAAGGTGAGGCACAGCCTAAGTTTATCCCTCCCCTGAAAGGGGAGGGTCGCCGCCGAAGGCGGCGGGGTGGGGTCACTATTCGAGCCGGAAACAACCCCACCCGGCTCGCTTCCGCTTGCCACCCGCCCCCCTTGCAGGGGGAGGGATAAGAGTTAACAACGGCGCCTATGAAGCTCTCCGACCTTCTGCCTCCCGACGCCACATTCGATCGTCGCTTCGCCGCCCTGGAGATCGCAGGCATCACCGCCGACAGCCGCGCGGTGAAGCCCGGCGATCTGTTCGTCGCGGTGCCGGGCACCAAGGCCGACGGGCTGCACTATGTTTCCCAGGCGATCGCGAACGGTGCGGTTGCGGTGGTGGCCGAACGCAGGCCGGAAGGCGACGTTGCGTTCGTGCAGGTCGGGAATGTGCGCCGCGCGCTGGCGCTCGCTGCCGCAAAGCTGCATCCGCGCCAGCCGCGCGTGATCGCCGCCGTCACCGGCACCAGCGGCAAGACCTCGGTCGCCGCTTTCACGCGCCAGATATGGACGGCGCTTGGCGAACAGGCCGGCAGCATCGGCACCATCGGCGTGGTCTCGCCGAAGGGCGAAGTCTATGGCTCGCTGACCACGCCCGATCCTGTCGCGCTTCATCGCACGCTCGATCAGCTCGCAGGCGAGGGCGTCACGCATCTCGCCATGGAAGCATCCTCGCACGGCCTCGACCAGCACCGGCTCGACGGCGTGCGCGTTTCGGCTGGCGCCTTCACCAATCTCAGCCGTGATCATCTCGATTATCATCCGAGTTTCGAAGCCTATTTGCAGGCCAAGCTGCGCCTGTTCGACTCCCTCGTCGTCGACAGCGGCAGCGCCGTGGTCTGTGCCGATCATCAGGAGGCGGATGCCGTCATCTCTGCGTCGCGCAAGCGGGCGTTGCAGCTCTTCACCGTCGGCCGCAACGGCGAAGCGATCCGCCTGCGCGACGCCGTCATCGACGGCTATGCGCAGAAACTGACGCTCGAACATGCCGGCAAGACATATTCCGTGCGCCTGCCGCTGGTCGGCGCCTTCCAGGTCGAGAACGCGCTGGTTGCTGCCGGCCTTGCCATCGCCACCGGCAGCGATGCGGCCCGCGTCATCGCGGCGCTGGAGCATCTGCACGGCGCAAAAGGGCGGCTGGAATATGCCGGCCAGCACAACGGCGCACCGGTCTTCATCGATTATGCTCACAAGCCCGACGCGCTGGCGAAGACGCTGGAGGCGCTGCGGCCTTACGTGAAACGCCGACTGGTTACGGTATTCGGCGCGGGCGGCGACCGCGATCCCGGCAAGCGGCCGCTGATGGGCGCCATCGCCGCCGAGAAAGCCGATCGGGTGATCATCACCGACGACAATCCGCGCAGCGAAAATCCCGCTGCCATCCGCGCCGCCATTCTCGCGGCGGCGCCCGGCGCCAGCGAAATTGCCGACCGGGGCGAAGCGATCCGGCGGGGCATTTCCGGCCTTGAGCCGGGCGACGTGCTGGTGATTGCCGGCAAGGGCCATGAAACCGGCCAAATTGTCGGTGACCGGGTACTGCCGTTCAGCGATCATGAGGCGGTCGCCGCGGCGTTGAGGGAGAAGGCGTGATGACCGCTTTGTGGACCGTCGACGACATGGCGGCGGCGATGCGCGCGCGTGGGGACGGCGTCGCGGCGCGGGAGGTCGCCGGCATCTCCATCGACAGCCGCACGCTCGGGCCGGGCGATGCCTTTTTCGCCATTGCCGGAGACAATCGCGATGGACACGCGTTTGTCGAATCTGCGTTGAAGGTCGGCGCGGCGCTGGCAGTGGTGGCCGCCGGCAAGCGCGATGCTCTGCCGAAGGCCGGCAGCTATCTTATCGTCGATGACGTGCTCGAGGCCTTGCGCGATCTGGCGAAGACCGCCCGCGCCCGCACGGATGCGAAGGTCATCGGTGTCACCGGCTCGGTCGGCAAAACCTCGACCAAGGAGGCTTTGCATCTTGCGCTCTCCCGCGAAGGCCTGACGCATGCGTCGGCCGCTTCCTACAACAATCACTGGGGCGTGCCGCTCTCCCTCGCGCGCTGCCCGCAGCAGGCGCGCTTCGCGGTCTTCGAAATGGGCATGAATCACGCGGGCGAGATCGGCCCGCTATCGCGGCTTGTGCAGCCGCATATCGCCATCGTCACCACGGTCGCGCCCGTGCACCTCGAGTATTTCAGGTCGGTGGAAGAGATCGCCGACGCCAAGGCGGAGATTTTCGAGGGGCTGATGCCCGGCGGCGCGGCCGTCCTGAATTGCGACAATGCGCAATTCGGCCGTCTCGCCGAACGCGCACGGGCCGCGAAGGTCGGCCGCATTGTGTGCTTCGGCGAGAATGAGAAAGCCGATGCGCGTCTGATCAGTTGCGCCTTGCAGCCGGCGAGTTCGACGGTGCGCGCGAGCATCCTCGGCGAGGACGTGACCTACAAGCTTGGCGCCCCCGGCAAGCATCTCGTCCTCAATTCGCTTGCCGTGCTAGCGGCGGCGAAGCTCGCCGGCGCCGATCTCGCCATCGCAGCTTTGGCGCTCGCGGATTTGACGCCGGCGTCCGGCCGCGGCACCCGTATCGAATTGAACCTGCCCGGCGGCACGGCGCTTCTGATCGACGAGAGCTACAACGCCAATCCCGTCTCCATGCGCGCCGCGCTCGACCTGCTCGGGCAAGCCGCGCTCGGCCCGCGCGGCCGCCGCATCGCGGTGCTCGGCGACATGCTGGAACTCGGCAGCGAGGCTGCGAGCCTGCATCGCGCTCTGGTTGAGCCGGTCATTGCAAATCATGTTAATCTCGTGTTCTGCGCCGGCGCGGCGATGCGGAATCTGTGGCAGACTCTTCCCTCGGATCGCCGGGGGGGCTATGCGGAGGACTCACAGGGGCTTGAGCCGCAGGTGCTCGACGCCGTCCGCAGCGGCGACGCCATAATGGTCAAGGGCTCGAATGGTTCGAAAATGGCGCTGATCGTGAAAGCGCTGCAGCGGCGTTTCGCGCCGGCGGATGCGCACGAGACGGCGTCGGCATAAGGTTTTCATCCAATGCTTTACTGGCTGGTCGATCTGTCGGACAAGATTTCGTTTCTCAACGTTTTCCGCTACATCACCTTCCGCACCGGCGGCGCGATGATGACCGCCGCGTTGTTCGTCTTCATTCTCGGCTCCCCGATCATCGACTGGCTGCGCATGCGTCAGGGTCGCGGCCAGCCGATCCGTGCCGACGGCCCGCAATCGCATCTGAAGACCAAGCTCGGCACGCCCACTATGGGCGGATTGATGATCCTCTCCGGCGTGACGATTGCGACCATCCTGTGGGCCAATCCGACGAACCGCTATGTCTGGATCGTGCTCGGCGTCACGCTCTGCTTCGGCGCCATCGGCTTCTACGACGACCTGCTGAAGGTCCGGAAGCAGAAGAGCGACACCGGATTTTCCGGCCGCATGCGGCTGGCGCTGGAAGCGATCGTCGCCATCGCAGCCTGTATCGCGATCGCGCAGCTCGCGCGTCCGCCCTTCGGCACCTCGCTGGTGTTTCCGTTCCTGAAGGATTTCGTCGTCAATATGGGTTGGTTCTTCGCCATTTTCGGCGCCTTCATTATCGTCGGTGCCGGCAATGCGGTAAATCTGACCGACGGCCTCGACGGCCTCGCCATCGTGCCGGTCATGATCGCGGCGCTGTCCTTCGGCATGATCGCGTATCTGTCCGGCAACGTCGTCTTCGCCGACTATCTGCAGATTCATTATGTCGCAGGCACCGGCGAACTCGCGGTGCTGTGCGGGGCGGTGGTCGGGGCGGGCCTCGGCTTTCTCTGGTTCAACGCACCGCCGGCCTCGATCTTCATGGGCGACACCGGCTCGCTCGCGCTCGGCGGCATGCTCGGCACCATCGCGGTGGCCACCAAGCACGAGATCGCGCTCGCCATCATCGGCGGGCTGTTCGTGCTGGAGGCGGTGTCGGTGATCGTGCAGGTGGTCTCGTTCAAGCTGACCGGCCGGCGCGTGTTCGAGATGGCGCCGATCCATCACCATTACGAGAAGAAGGGCTGGACCGAGCCGCAGATCGTGATCCGCTTCTGGATCATCTCGATCGTGCTGGCGCTGATCGGTCTATCCACCTTGAAACTGCGCTGACAATTGCGGCGGGCAGGCATCGCCGTCATGACACCCATCACTACCTTCAAGGGCAAGCGCGCCGCTGTGTTCGGGCTCGGCGCCTCCGGCCTGTCATCGGCGAAGGCGCTGATCGCCGGCGGCGCCGATATCGTGGTCTGGGACGATTCGGAGCAAAGCCGCGCGGCGGCCTTGCGCGAGGGCATCCCAGTCAGCGACTTGCAGCAGGCCGACTGGAGCAAATTCGACGCCCTCATCCTTGCGCCCGGCGTGCCGCTCACCCATCCCGAGCCGCACTGGACCGTGCAACGCGCGCAGCAGCACAGTGTCGAGGTGATCGGCGACGTCGAGCTGCATTTCCGCGAACGCGCCGCGCGCGCGCCAGCAGCGCCCTTCGTCGCCATCACCGGCACCAACGGCAAATCGACCACCACGGCGCTGACAGCGCACATCCTCAAGAGCGCCGGCCGCGACGTGCAGGTGGGCGGCAATCTCGGCACGCCGATTCTCGCGTTGGAGCCGCCGCAGGAGGGGCGCTTTCACGTCATCGAGATGTCGTCCTATCAAATCGATCTGACACCCTCGCTGAAGCCCACCGTCGGCATCATGCTCAACGTCACGCCCGACCATCTGGATCGGCACGGCACCATGCAGCGCTATGCCTTCATCAAATCGCGCGTTCCGGGCCGCGCCACGTTTCCGGTGATCGGCGTCGACGACGAATACGGGCGCGAGATGGCGCGCAATCTCGCAGCCGCCGGAAAACCCGTGATCGAGATTTCCACGAGCCAGATTCCCCGCAAGGGCTATGTGGCGGGCGCCACGCATCTCTATCGCGTGAATGGCTCCGACGCCGCGGAAGTCGCCGATCTCTCCGGCATCGGCTCGCTGCGCGGCGCACATAATGCGCAAAACGCGATGGCGGCTTTTGCCGCTTGCGCGGCGCTCGGCCTCGGCGACGCGGATATCCGCGCTGGGCTGCAGTCGTTCCCCGGCCTTGCCCACCGCATGGAGCAGGTCGGACGCAAGGGCCTTGTGCTCTTCGTCAACGACTCGAAGGCGACCAATGCCGATTCCGCCGCCAAGGCGCTCGGCTCTTTCGACAATATCCACTGGATCGCCGGCGGAAAGCCGAAGGAGGGCGGCATCGCGACGCTCGCCGAATTCTTCCCGCGCATCCGCAAGGCTTACCTGGTCGGGGAGGCGGCGCAGGATTTTGCGAAGACGCTGAACGGCAAGGTGCCCTGGGAGATCGTCGGGACGCTGGAGCGCGCGGTCCCGCAGGCGGCCGAGGATGCCGCGAAAGGCGGAACGGACGCGGTGGTGCTGCTGTCGCCCGCCTGCGCCTCGTTCGATCAGTTCCGCAATTTCGAGGTGCGCGGCGACCGATTCCGCGAATTGGTGAAATCCCTGCCGGGTCTGGCGTCGTAGCCGCCGTCGCCTTACCTTCGGTCCTGCAGGAGGCGCGCATGCATTCCCACTCGCTCGAGCCCTGGCAGCACCGGCATGTCTTTCTCGGCGCCGCGCATGCGCGGCGTGAACGCAGGGTCTGGCTGGTCGTCGCGCTGACCGCAATCATGATGGTTGCCGAGATCGCCGCCGGCATGCTGTTCGGCTCGATGGCGCTGCTCGCCGACGGCTGGCACATGTCGACGCATGCCGCGGCCCTGTCGATTTCCGCCTTCGCCTATCGCTTCGCCCGCAGGCATGCCGACGACACGCGCTTTTCCTTCGGCACCGGCAAGGTCGGCGAACTTGCCGCTTTCGCCAGCGCTGCCATTCTCGGCCTGGTCGCGGTGCTCATCGCTTACGAGAGCGTGGTGCGGCTGTTCTCGCCGGTCTCGATCCGCTTCAACGAGGCGCTTGGCGTCGCCGTGATCGGTCTCCTGGTCAATCTGGTCAGTGCCTGGCTCCTATTCGATGACGAGGACCATCATCACCATCACGATCATGACCATACCGGTCATCATCACCACGCGCATGACAGCAACATCCGCGCCGCCTATCTGCATGTCGTGGCCGACGCGCTGACATCGATTCTTGCCATTGTCGCCCTGCTGGTCGGCCGCTTTCAGGGTTGGATGTGGCTCGACCCGGTGATCGGCATTGTCGGCGCGCTGGTCATCGCGCGCTGGTCGATCGGCCTGCTGCGCTCGGCCGGTGCGGTGCTGCTCGACATGGAACCGCAGAACGGCTTGGCGGGCGAGATTCGCAATACGCTCGAGAGCGATGGCGACCGCGTCGCCGACCTGCATCTGTGGCAGCTCGGCCCCGGCCATATGGGCGCGATCGTCTCCATCGTCAGCGATCACCCGAAGGCGACGGAGGTCTACAAGGCGCGGCTCGCCGGCCTCCAAGGCCTCTCGCATGTTACCGTCGAGGTGCAGACCTGCCCGGCGCATGCTCATCTGGCGGCGTAACCCGGTGACGGCGCCGGCAGAGGCCAGACGTTAACAGAACCTAAACCAGACCTGGGCGACGACTAGCTTTCGGGGAGTCGCATGGTCTCGCGCACGCAGCGTACACCTTTTGCGGAATGGTGGTGGACGGTCGACCGGCTGACGCTGGCGGCAATCTTCGCGCTGATGCTCGCCGGTATCATCCTGTTGCTGGCGGCAAGTTCGCCGGTGGCGACCAAGCTCGGGCTGGACCCTTTCCATTTCGTCAACCGCCAGATTCTCTATCTCATCCCCGCCATCGCCATCATGCTCGGCACCTCGTTCCTGTCGCCGCGGCAGATCCGGCGGCTGGCGCTCGCGGTGTTCATCGTCTCGACCTTGATGCTGGCGGCGACGCTCGTGGTCGGCACCGAGATCAAGGGCGCGCGGCGCTGGATCGTGCTGCTCGGCGTCAATATCCAGCCCTCCGAATTCGTGAAGCCGGCCTTTGTCATTCTCATCGCCTGGCTGTTCGCGGAATCCGCGCGCCGTCCGGAAATGCCGGCCAACACCATCGCGCTGGCGCTGCTGGGGCTCGTCGGCAGTCTGCTCGTGCTGCAACCGGATTTCGGCCAAACCATGCTGATCGCCATGGTCTGGGGGGCGCTGTTCTTCATCGCCGGCATGCGGGTGATCTGGGTGATTGGCCTTGGCGGCACCGCGCTCCTCGGCCTGACCGCGGCCTACTTCACCGTTCCGCACGTCGCCCGCCGCTTCAAGCGCTTCTTCGACCCGTCCTCCGGTGACACCTTCCAGATCGACAATGCCGTGGAATCTTTCGTGCGCGGCGGCTGGTTCGGACAGGGGCCGGGCGAGGGCGTGGTCAAGCGCATTTTGCCGGACAGCCATGCCGACTTCATTTTCGCGGTGGCGGCGGAGGAATTCGGCGTCGTGCTGTGCATCGTGCTGGTGTTGCTGTTCTCGTTCATCGTGGTGCGCGGGCTGGCGCGGGCGATGCGCAACGAGGATGCGTTCTCGCGCTTCGCCGCGACCGGACTCGCCGTTCTGTTCGGCGCGCAATCGGCGATCAACATGGGTGTGAATTTGCACCTCATTCCCGCCAAGGGCATGACCCTGCCGTTCATCTCCTATGGCGGCTCCTCGCTGCTCTCGCTCGCTTACGGCATGGGCATGCTGCTCGCGCTGACCCGCGAACGCCCGCGCGCCGAGCAGCTCGTAAGCCGCGGCCACTTCAAGCTGGCGGGAAACTATTCCGCCTAGCTGGCTTGGCTCTCCGTTTTTTTGTATGACCGCTCCAGTCCCGCATCCGGCGGGACCGATCCAGGATGAATGCGATGACCGAGCGCGGGCCGCTGGTGCTCCTCGCCGCCGGCGGCACCGGCGGACATCTGTTCCCGGCCGAGGCGCTTGCTGCGGCGCTGGTGCGGCGCGGCGCGGAGATCGCGCTGGCCACCGACGCGCGCGCCGCGAAATTCAGCGAGCAGTTTTCGCAGGTGCATGTCATTCCGAGTGCGACCTTGCGCGGACGCGATCCGATCTCGCTTGCGCGCACCGCGGGCACGCTGGTCTATGGTCTCGGCAAGGCGCTGGTGATGCTGGGCCGCCTGCGGCCTGCGGTCGTGGTCGGCTTTGGCGGCTATCCGAGCGTGCCGCCGCTTCTTGCTGCAACGATGCGCAAGATCCCGACCGTCATTCACGAGCAGAATGCCGTGATAGGACGGGCCAACAGGTTCCTTGCGCCGCGTGTCAGCGCGATCGCAACCGGCTTTGCCGGAGTCACCGGCAAATATCCGCAGCTGGCTGCGAAGACGACCTATGTCGGCAATCCGGTGCGCCCGGCGGTGATCGAAGCCGCGTCCAAACCCTACGATGCGCCGAACGTCGAGAGCCCGTTTCGCGTACTGGTCTTCGGCGGCAGCCAAGGGGCGCGCATCATGGCCGATATTGTGCCGCCGGCAATGACGCGGCTCGACGAGCATCTGAAGATGCGGCTGAAGATCGTCCAGCAGACGCGCGAAGAGGATCTGCCGCGCGTGCGCGAGACCTATGCCAAAGCCGGTGTGAAGGCGGAGCTCGCGCCGTTCTTCGGTGATCTGCCGGCGCGCATGGCGGTGGCGCATCTGGTGATCTCGCGCGCAGGCGCTTCCACCATCGCGGAACTCGCCGCCATCGGCCGGCCCGCCATTCTGGTGCCGCTGCCGCATGCGCTGGACCAGGATCAGGCCGCCAACGCCGCGGTGCTGGAACGGGCTGGCGGCGCCATCCGCCTGCTGCAGGCGAATTTCACGCCCGATCGGCTGGCGTCGGACCTGGCCGATCTCGCCGGCGAGCCGCAACGTCTCGCAAATATGGCGAAATCGGCAAAATCCGCCGGCACGCTTGACGCGGCCGCCCGGCTGGCCGAATTGGTATTGAAAATAGGCAACTTGAAGCACTGACTCGCATTCGTCATGCCCGGCACCCGGGTCCGGCCACAGGCCGGCCGGGCGTAAACCTTGTGCCGGGCATCCACGTCTTGCTTTAAGGAAGACGTGGACGGCCGGGACGAGCCCGGCCGTGACGGTTCTCGGGGAATTGAATGAAACTTCCGCGCGACATCGGCCCGATCCATTTCGTGGGCATCGGGGGCATCGGCATGAGCGGCATCGCCGAGGTGCTGGCCAACCTGAACTACAAGGTCACCGGCTCCGATGTCGCCGAAAGCGCCAATGTGAAGCGATTACGCGAGAAGGGGATCGCCGTCGTCGTCGGCCATGACGCCAAGAATGTGGACAGCGCGGCGGTGGTGGTCGTCTCCTCCGCGATCAGGCCCGACAATCCGGAACTGATTGCCGCGCGCGCCAAGCGCCTGCCGGTGGTGCGGCGGGCGGAAATGCTCGCCGAGCTGATGCGGCTGAAATCGGCCGTCGCCATCGCCGGCACGCATGGCAAGACGACGACGACGTCGATGGTGGCGGCCCTGCTCGATGCCGGCGAACTCGACCCCACCGTGATCAATGGCGGCATCATCAACGCCTACGGCACCAATGCGCGGCTCGGCGCCGGCAACTGGATGGTTGTGGAAGCCGACGAATCCGACGGCACCTTCCTCAAGCTCCCCGCCGACATCGCCATCGTCACCAATGTCGATCCCGAGCATCTCGATCACTTCCAGACCTTCGACGCCGTGAAGGCGGCGTTCCAGGCCTTCGTGGAGAATGTGCCTTTCTACGGTTTCGCGGTGATGTGCACCGACCATGCCGTGGTGCAGACGCTGGTCGGCCGCATCGTCGACCGCCGCATCATCACCTATGGCGAAAATCCGCAGGCCGACGCGCGCCTCGTCGATCTTTCGCACAGGAACGGAGCTTCGACTTTCGGCGTCGTCTTCCGCGGCCGCGACGGGCAGGGCGAGCACACGATCCCAGATCTGACGCTGCCAATGCCGGGCCGTCACAACGCACTCAACGCAGTCGCCGCGATCACGGTCGCGCACGAACTCGGTGTCGGGGACGACCGCATCCGCAAGGCGCTGGCCTCGTTCGGCGGCGTGAAGCGGCGCTTCACCCGCACCGGCGACTGGAACGGCGTCGCCATCATCGACGATTACGGCCATCATCCGGTGGAGATCGCCGCCGTGCTGAAGGCGGCGCGGGAATCGACCGAGGGCCGGGTGATCGCGGTGATGCAGCCGCATCGCTACACGCGGCTGTCACAACTCTTCGAGCAGTTCTGCACCTGCTTCAACGACGCCGACACCGTGGTCGTCGCTGATGTGTATCCGGCGGGCGAAGCGCCGATCGAAGGCGCCGACCGCGATCATCTCGTCGCCGGCATGCGCGCGCGCGGCCATCGCAACGTGATGCCGCTGGAAAGCTCGGAGAAGCTGGCCTCGCTGATCAAGGGCATTGTGCGGCCGGGCGACATGGTGGTCTGCCTCGGCGCCGGCAACATCACGCAATGGGCCTATGCCCTGCCGGGCGAGTTGAAGGCGCTGGGGGCGGGCGGGTGAGTCTGGGCAGCACACTATTCGTCGTCATCGCCGGGCTTGACCCGGCGATCCCGCTTAGGAAGGCTGCGCGGTGGGTCCCTTGTCGGGATGGCCGGGACAAGCCTGGCCATGACGCGGAGAGGTTATTCGTATGACCTTCCCCGACATCGCCGCCGATCTGACAGCGAAGATGCCGCAACTGCGCGGCCGTCTCATTGCCAACCAATCGCTCGCCGATCTCACCTGGTTCCGCGTGGGCGGGCCGGCGCAGGTGCTCTTCACCCCGGAGGACGAAGCCGATCTCGCCTATTTTCTCCAGAACCTGCCCGGCGACATTCCCGTCCTCGTCATTGGCCTTGGCTCCAACCTGATCGTGCGCGACGGCGGCGTGCCGGGCGTTGTCATCCGGCTCGGCCGCGGCTTCAGCGAGATTGCAGTGGAGGAAGGCGCCCGCATCCGCGCCGGCACTGCGGTCCCCGATGTGAAGGTCGCGCGCGCCGCGCAGGAGGCCGGCATTGCCGGGCTCTCCTTCCTGCGCGGCATTCCCGGCGGTATCGGCGGCGCGCTGCGCATGAATGGCGGCGCCTATGGCCGCGAGACGAAAGACGCGCTGATCGAGGCGCGCGGCGTCGACCGCACAGGCGCCATCCGCGTCTTCAAGAACGGCGATATGCATTACAGCTACCGGCATTGCGGCGCGCCGGAAGATATTATCTTCACCCAGGCGCTGTTCCAGGGGGCGCCCGGCGACCGCGCCATCATCGCCGCCGAGATGGAGAAGATCACCGAGGCACGCGAAGCGACGCAGCCGATCAAGAGCCGCACCGGCGGTTCCACCTTCAAGAATCCGGACGGCCACAAGGCCTGGCAATTGATCGACGCCGCCGGCTGCCGCGGGCTTGTCGTCGGCGACGCGCAGGTGTCGGAACTGCACTGCAATTTCCTGATCAATCGCGGCAATGCGACGGCGCATGATATCGAGACGCTGGGCGAGACCGTGCGCAAGCGGGTGAAGGAGAATTCCGGGGTGACGCTGGACTGGGAGATCAAGCGCATCGGAGTGGGGGCGTGAGCGGCGCGCCCATCCTGATCGCCGGCGGCGGGCTCGGCGGCCTGTCGGCGGCGCTCGGCCTCGGCCGCGCCGGCATTCCGGTGCGGGTGCTCGAAGGCGCGCCGGAATTCGGCGCCATCGGCTACGGCATTCAGCTCGGCCCCAACGTCTTTCCGATGTTCGCGCGTATCGGCGTCACCGAGGCGGTCCTGGAAAAGTCCATCTTTCCGGACGCCTGTGTATGGCTGGACGCATTCACCGGCGAGGAGGTGACGCGGGTGCCGACGCTGCACTCGCTGCGCGCGCGTTTCGGAAATCCCTATATCGTCATTCACCGCATCGATCTGCACAACGCATTGCTCGATGCCTGCAGGCGCGTGCCGGCGATCGAGCTTGTGCCCGACGCGCAGGTCACGGGATTCGACGATGACGGGGAGCATGTGCACGTGCGCACGGCCGACCGCCGCAGCTTTTCCGGGCCGCTGCTCATCGGCGCCGACGGTCTGCGCTCGGTGGTGCGGGCGCAATTGTTTGGCGACACGCCGCCGAAGCCGCTCGGCTATGTCGCGCATCGCACCATCGTGCCGATGTCGGACGTGCCGCGCGGGGTGAATACCGGCATCGTCGCGCTCTGGGGCGGGCCGGGCTTTCATATTGTGCATTACCCGCTGCGCAACCATACCCTTTTCAATATCGTTGCCGTTTTCGAAACGGCTACTTACGATCGCAAGGGCGACCTCGCGTCCTATCGTGCCGAGATCGACCGCACCTACGCCGATGCGCATCCGGCGATGAAAGCGCTGCTCGACATCATGGATCTGGAGCGCCGCTGGATCATCGCCGACCGCGATCCGATTCGGCACTGGAACAGCGGGCGCGTCACGCTGCTCGGCGATGCCGCCCATCCGGCCCTGCAGACCTTTGCACAGGGCGCCTGCATGGCCATCGAGGATGGCGTGACACTGGCCGCGATGCTGGCCGGCTCCGGCAGCAAAATCGCAGCGACGCTCGCCGCCTTCTCGCGCGTGCGCCATCTGCGCACCGCCCGCCTGCAACTCGAGTCGCGGCGGGTGTGGGAGGATTATCACGCCAGGGATATTGCCCGCCATGTCACGATGCAGATCTATCGCGAACGTTCGGAAAAAGACATGTTCGATTGCCTGGCGTGGCTGTATGACGGATTCGAAATTCCTGCCGGTGCGGATCGCTCCGCGCCGCAAAAGTGGTTTGCCAGCCGATGACCAAACACGTCGCCGTTCTGATGGGAGGCTGGTCGGCTGAGCGCGAGGTGTCGCTGCGCTCGGGGGCCGCATGCGCCGACGCGGCCGAGCGCGCGGGCTATCGCGTCACCCGCATCGACGTGCAGCGCGACATCGCCACCGTGTTGCAACAGCTCAAGCCGGATGTCGCGCTCAACGTGCTGCATGGCCGCCCGGGCGAGGACGGCACGCTGCAGGGTGTGCTGGAAGTCGTCGGCATTCCCTATACGCATTCCGGCGTGCTCGCCTCTTCGCTCGCGATGCAGAAGGATCTAGCCAAGATCATGCTGAAGGCGGCCGGCGTGCCAGTGCCGGAGGGCCTCGTCGTCTCGCGCTTTGCAGCCGCGAAGGCGCATGTGCTGGAGCGCCCTTATGTGATCAAGCCGATCGCGGAAGGCTCCAGCGTCGGCGTCTTCATCGTCACCGAGACGCACGACCATCCGCCGCAGGAACTCTACCGCGAGGATTGGAGCTTCGGCGAGACGGTGCTGTGCGAGCGCTACATTCCCGGGAAGGAGCTGACCTGCGCGGTGGTCGGCGAGGAGGCGCTCGGCGTGATCGAGATTGTGCCGAAGGTGCGCTTTTACGATTACGAGGCAAAATACGCGCCCGGCGGCTCCGAGCACGTCCTGCCGGCGAAGATTCCCTCCGATGTGTACGAGGAGGTTCGCCGCCTGACGCTTGCGGCGCATCGCGCGCTTGGCTGCCGCGGCGTCACGCGCGCCGATTTCCGCTGGGACGATGCAGCCGGGAAGCAGGGCCTCGCCTGTCTGGAAGTGAACACCCAGCCCGGCATGACTGAGACCTCGCTCGTTCCCGAACTCGCCGCGCATGCCGGCATGAGCTTCGAGGAACTGGTCGCGTGGATGATCGAGGACGCCTCGCTGGAGCGGTGATCGCGTTTGCGGTGTCTTTAACCTCCTATTAACCTCCAATTTTACGAAAACTTTACCAGCAAGCCCGAAGACTGACTCTTCAAGCGCATCGCGCCCTAGGCTGGGGCGTGACGCGTGCCGATGTCCGCTGCGGCGATCGTGGTGAGGGAACTTTGGGGACTGGCCGGCCCGGACGCGAACATGCAACCGGACCCGACCGAAACGCCCGATGTTCCCGAGCTCGCCGCGCATGCGGGGGTAATGGTCGAAGAGTTGTACGATGGATGATCGAGGGCGCCTCGCTCAATCGCTGAAGCGGCCGTATTCCTTCGCTCGCTTCGGGCGCGCCATTCATCGCCTTGCGTCCATGCTCGAACACAGCATCCCGCGCGGCGCTGGCACGCTCGCAGCCGTGGCGCTGATTGCCGCGAGCGTCGCCTATGGCTGCGTGCGCGGCGGCCATGTCGATGCGCTCATCGTGCAGTTCAAGGATGCGCGCGATGCGCTCGCCAATGCGGCGGGCTTCAACATTTCCTCGATCGCGCTCGCCGGACAGGCGCAGCTCACGCGCGAACAGATTCTCGCCACCGCCGGCGTCACCGGCCGCACCTCGCTTCTGTTCCTGAATGCCGACGACGCCCGCGTCCGCCTCAAGGCCAATCCCTGGATCGCCGACGCGACGGTGCTGAAACTCTATCCCGACCGCCTGCACATCTCCGTCACCGAGCGCAAAGCGTATGCGCTCTGGCAGAAGGACGGCCGCGTCTCGGTCATCGCGCGCGACGGCACTGTGCTCGAATCCTTTGTCGATCCGCAATTCGCGCGTCTGCCGCTGGTGGTCGGGCAGGGCGCGGCGCCGCGCGCCGCCGAGTTCCTCGCGCTGATGGAGCGCTATCCCGCGATCCGCGATCAGGCGCGTGCTTATGTGCTGGTCGCCGAGCGGCGCTGGAACCTCAAGCTGAAGAACGGCCTCGATGTAAGATTGCCGGAAGCACAGCCCGAACGGGCGATCGAAACCCTGATCGCGCTCGACCGCGACAAGAAGCTGATCTCGCGCGACATCGTCGCAATCGATCTGCGGCTTGCGGACCGCGTCACCGTACGGCTGTCGGATGCCGCCGCACAGGCGCGCGATGAGGCGCTGAAAGACAAGAAGACCAAGCGGAAAGCAGGCGACGCATGACTTCTGTTTGCGACACTTTCTCGCTCTCTATCTCTTCTCCCTCCCTCCGTGTGGTGGAGAGTTGGGGAGGGTGGCTGTTGTTTGACGTTGACGCTTCTCCCAATCGCACGACCCCCACCCCTACCCCCTCCCCACAAGGGGGAGGGGAAAAATCGGGGATGCGCGCATGAACCCTCTGCATTACGGCCTCGCCCCCAAGATGAAGCCGGTGTCGCCCAAGCGGCGGGCCATGGTGGCCGCGCTGGATCTCGGCACCAGCAAGATCGTCTGCCTGATCGCGCGCCTGCAGCCGCAGTCGCCGCGCGAGGCGCTGCGCCGGCGCTCGCACAGCGTCGAGATCATCGGCCTCGGTCATGTCGAGGCCGCCGGCATGAAGGCCGGCAATGTCACCAATCTCGACCAAGCCGAGGACGCCATCCGCCACGCAGTGGAACTTGCCGAACAATCGGCCATGGTGCAGCTCGAATCGGTCGCGGTGTCGGTCGCGGGCGGGCGGCTCGGCAGCGAGCGCTACACGGCCTCGGTGAACGTGGCGGGTCCGACGGTGTCCGATGGGGACATCGCGCGGCTGCTTTCGGCCGGGAACCGGCATTCGGTGCGCGACGGCCGGGTGGTGCTGCATTCGCTACCGCTCGGCTATGCCTTGGATGACGTCCGCGGAATCCGGGAACCGCGGGGCATGCTGGCGCGGCGGTTCGGCCTCGACATGCACGTGGCGACCACCGACGCGGCAACGCCGCGCAACCTGATGCTGGCGGTCGAGCAATGCCATCTGGACGTGGAAGCCATGGCGGCCGCCCCTTACGTCGCCGGCCTATCGGTCCTGGCCGACGACGAAGCCGACCTTGGGGCCGCCGTCGTCGATATGGGCGGAGGCACTACGACCATTGCCGTCTTTTCCGGCGGGCGATTCGTGCATGCCGACGGCTTCGCGCTGGGCGGCCATCACGTGACCATGGACATCGCCCGCGGACTCAATGCGCGCATCGCGGATGCCGAGCGAATCAAAGCGATTTATGGCACTGTGTTGGCGGGTGGAGCTGACGAGCGGGATATGATCACGGTGCCTGCGGTGAGCGGTGACAGGCGCGAGCCGCCTCAGGTGATTTCGCGGGCGACGCTGGTGAAAATCATCCAGCCGCGCGTGGAAGAAATTCTGGAGATGGTGCGCGACCGGCTGGCGGCGTCACCCTTTGCGGCGGAGCCGGGCGCGACCGTCGTGCTGACCGGCGGCGCCAGCCAGCTCACCGGGCTGACCGAGCTCGCCGCGCGCGTTCTCCGGCGTCCGGTGCGGATCGGACGTCCGCTCGGCATTGCCGGCCTGCCGGACGTCGCCAAGGGACCGGCTTACGCCGTCGCCACGGGGCTGTTGGTATACCCGCAGGCGGCGCATCTCGAACATTTCGAACCGCGGCGAACGCGGCATTTGATGACAGGAACGGGCGGCTATTTCTCACGGGTCGGACGCTGGCTGAAGGAGAGCTTCTGATGACCCGAACGCAGGATCCCAAGACTGGCAGGCGGCGGACCGGCCGGTGCGGGGACGTTCTCAACGCCCGCGTAGCAATGAGGCTGACATGACCATCAATCTGAAAGTCCCCGATATCCGTGAGCTGAAGCCGCGGATCACCGTAATGGGCGTCGGCGGGGCCGGGGGCAACGCCGTCAACAACATGATTGCGGCCGGCCTGCAGGGCGTGGAATTCGTCGTCGCCAACACCGACGCGCAGGCGCTGACCTCCTCCAAGGCCGAGCGCGTGATCCAGATGGGCGTGCAGGTCACCGAGGGCCTCGGCGCCGGCTCGCAGCCGGAAGTCGGTCGCGCCGCTGCCGAAGAGGTGATCGACGAGATCCGCGATCATCTCAACGGCGCACATATGGTGTTCGTCACCGCCGGCATGGGAGGCGGAACGGGAACGGGCGCGGCGCCTGTCATTGCAAAAGTTGCGCGCGAGCTCGGCATCCTCACCGTGGGCGTGGTCACCAAGCCCTTCCATTTCGAGGGCGACCGCCGCATGCGCTACGCGGAGGCCGGCATCGTCGAATTACAGAAATACGTGGATACGCTGCTGGTCATCCCCAATCAGAATCTCTTCCGCGTCGCCAACGAGAAGACCACCTTCGCCGATGCCTTCGCGATGGCCGATCAGGTGCTCTATTCCGGCGTTGCCTGCATCACCGATCTGATGGTGAAGGAAGGCCTGATCAATCTCGACTTCGCCGATGTGCGCGCCGTGATGCGCGAAATGGGCAAGGCGATGATGGGCACCGGCGAAGCGTCCGGCGAGAAGCGCGCCGCCACCGCCGCCGAAGCCGCGATTTCCAACCCGCTGATTGACGATTCGTCGATGAAGGGCGCCCGCGGCCTCTTGATTTCGATCACCGGCGGCAAGGATCTGACCCTGTACGAGGTCGACGAAGCCGCCACTCGCATCCGTGAGGAGGTCGACAAGGACGCCAACATCATCGTCGGCGCGACCTTCGACGAAAGCCTGGAAGGCATCATCCGCGTGTCGGTGGTCGCCACCGGCATCGACAAGCCGGCCGCGCAGAAGGCGCCCGAAACGGTGCAGCGGGCCCGCATCGAGGCCGCGCCGCGCGTTACCGAACGCGCGCCGGAACGTATCGAACGCGCACCGACGGCCGCCCCGCAGGCCCCGCGTCCGATGGCGCCGGCCCACGCCGCCGTGGAGCAGGCCGCAACGGCTGCCGTCGCCGCCGCTTTGTCGCAGCCGGTGTCGATCGACGATGTGACGCTGCGCGCCATGCCGCAGAAGCCGTCGCTGTTCGTCGAGCCGCCGGCCGAGACTCCGGCTGTGCAGCGCGACGTGCCGCCGGTTTTCGTGCCGCCGCAGCCGGAGCGCGTCCTGCAGCGTCCGCGTATGCCGCGCATCGAGGATCTGCCGGCGCCAGCGCAGCGTCAGCTGCGCGCCAGGCAGGGCGAACCGCTGGCCGAGCCCGAGCCCGAGAAGCAGCGCATGACCCTGTTGCAGCGCCTGGCTGCCGCCGGGCTGGGCCGCAAGGTCGAGGATGCGGAGCGGGCCGAACCTGCAATGCCGCCGGCGCCGCCCGCGATGGAACGCCTGCCGCAGCGCCCGCCGGCGCCGCGTCCCGCGAATCCCTCGCTGGAGAATCGGGGTCCGGTATCGGACTACGCGCCGCGCGCGCCGCAGGGGCTCGATCCGCACGGACGGCCTGCGCCTGTGAATAACTCGCCGGACGATGACCAGCTTGAAATCCCCGCCTTCCTCCGCCGGCAGGCGAATTAGGTGGTGAATTCCGGCGCCGCCAGAACGCAAACCCCGGTCCGCAAGGACCGGGGTTTTTTGTTAGGGGAAGTCAGCAAGGCTTTGAAATATTTTGTGCTTTCGTGGGGCTCCGGCGTCGTGAGATAGCCGGCGCGCGTCGCCGGCGCCCTCAGGACCGCATTTCCAGGGAGCGCGCGTGAAATAAGGCAGGCCGGCGACCCGATTGCGGCGGCATGAAGGTAACAAATGGTAAAAAACCGTGACTTTGAGGGGGACCGAAGCGTGACTAAGGTTCTCACGTCTCAAGGGGTTTTCGCCTAGGGACGGGCCGGGAGAAGCATTCTAGGGGCTTCCGGAGTTCTAGGCGAAAAGAAGACAAAGTCGATTGGGGTCCATCTCGGGGGATTACGCCGCTCGCTCAGAGCGGTGTCCAGCCGAAAAAGTTGCGGAACAAAGCGTATGAAAGCCGTCAGGCAAACCACGCTTCGCGAGCAGGCTGTCATTTCGGGCATTGGCGTGCATTCCGGTTTGCCGGTCACGTTGACGCTGAATCCGGCTGAGGCCAATACCGGTATTGTTTTCACCCGCACCGACGAATCAGGGCGCGAGCGCGAAGTGCGTGCCGATTACCGTTCGGTGACCGCGACCGAACTCGCCACGGTTCTCGGCGACGACTCGGGTGTTCTCTGCTCCACCGCCGAACATATTCTCGCCGCCCTGCGCGGCCTGGGCGTCGACAATGTCGTCATCGATCTGGACGGCCCGGAAGTGCCGATCATGGACGGCAGCTCGGCGCCGTTCGTGGATGCGATCGACCAGGCCGGTATCGCGACGCTGTCGGCGCCGCGCCGCTTTATCGAGGTGCTCAAGCCCGTGCGCGTCGCGCGCGGTGAAGCCTTCGGCGAGTTGCGGCCCTATGCGCATGGCCTGCGCGTCGAAATCGAGATCGACTTCGACACACCGCTCATTGGCCACCAGATTTTCGACACCGATGTCACGCCGGACACCTTCCGCCGCGATCTGTCGCGGGCCCGCACCTTCGGCTTCATGAAGGACGTGTCGGCGCTCTGGAGCATGGGCAAGGCGCTCGGCGCCTCCTTCGAGAACACGCTGGTTCTCAGCGAGAACCGCATTCTGAACACCGAAGGCCTGCGCTATGCAGACGAATTCGTGCGCCACAAGGCGCTCGACGCGGTCGGTGATCTGGCGCTGGCCGGCGCCCCGTTGCTCGGCGCATACCGCTCGCTGCGCGGCGGCCACAAGCTCAACCATTCCGTGCTGGTGGCGCTGATGTCGGATCCGACTGCCTGGCGGCTGGTGGAGGCGGCGGTCGAGGCTCCGCGCCGCATGCGCGGCCATGCCGATGTGGCGGCGGGTCTGGTGGCTCCGGCCTACGCGCCCGAGGTCTCCTGACGGTGGACGGGGCTTAAGCCCTTAACCTTCCGCCTTAATCCCGGCCGATTGTCCGCCCAAAGCTTGGCATCCCGCTTGGGCCGCAGGGCTTTTTTGGGTAAATAGCGCGTGGGAGAGGGCCTGCCTGCGGGGCCTCCGTTTGGGGAAATTACACGGTATGACGGCGCGTTCGGCCAAGACTGTTCCGGCGACCTTCGGGGCGCGGATCGCATCCGCCCTGCGCCGCAGCCTCCTGGGCCTCATGCTGATCGCGCTGGCGATGCCGCTCGCCGCCTGCGCCAGCAAGGACGACATCCAGATCCCCGACGATCCCGCCGACAAGCTCTACAACGAGGGCCTCTACCTCCTGAACCAGAAGCGCGAATACAAGGACGCCGCCAAGAAGTTCGAGGAGGTCGATCGCCAGCATCCCTATTCCGACTGGGCCCGCAAGGCGCTGATCATGCAGGCCTATGCCTATTACGAGGCGAAGGAATACGACGACACCATCAATGCGGCGACGCGCTATGTGACGTTGCATCCGGGCAGCCAGGATGCGGCCTATGCGCAATACCTGATCGCCTCGTCCTATTTCGACATGATCCCCGACGTCACCCGCGACCAGGCCCGCACCGAAAAGGCGATGGCCGCGCTCGACGAGGTGATCCGTAAATATCCCAATTCCGAATATGCGAATGCGGCCAAGAAGAAGATCGATGTCGCGCGCGATCAGCTCGCAGGCCGCGAGATGATGGTCGCCCGCTATTACATGGAGCGGAAGGACTATATTGGCGCCATCAACCGCTTCAAGATCGTGGTCACGCAGTACCAGACCACGCGCCATGTCGAAGAGGCGCTGATGCGGCTCACCGAGTGTTACATGGCGCTCGGCATCGTTCCGGAGGCGCAGACCGCCGCCGCCGTGCTCGGCCACAATTTCCCGGACAGCCGCTGGTATCAGGACGCCTATCGCCTGGTGAAGGGCGGCGGTGCCGAACCCAGCGAGAACAAGGATTCTTGGATCAGCAAGCTGTTCCGCAAGCGCAGCGCCTGAGCAGTCCGCGAATCGGTTAGCCTGCTCCCTCGGCAGCTTCCCCAAAAAAACCGGCCTCGTTTGTCTTTTGGCAATAAATCATTGCCAAAGTCCCGATGTTCTGCTTTTGTTCTTGTGCGGTGCCGGCAGGAGATTCGCGGCTGCGGACCTCGGCAAGAACCGCCACGCCGAGGGGCTTTGGCCATGCTGACCCGTCTGTCCATTCGCGACATCGTTCTGATCGACAAGCTCGATCTCGACTTCGAGAAGGGCCTTGCCGTGCTGACCGGCGAAACTGGCGCCGGCAAATCCATCCTGCTTGACGCCTTCGCCCTGGCGCTCGGCGGCCGGGGCGACGCTACCCTGGTCCGGCAGGGCGCCGAACAGGGACAGGTGACGGCGGCGTTCGACGTGCCGCGCCGCCATCCGGTCTGGAACATCCTGAAGGCGCAGGACATCGACGCCGAGGACGGCCTGATCCTGCGCCGCGTGCAGCTTGCCGACGGCAAGACCCGCGCCTTCGTCAACGACCAGCCGGTGAGCGTGCAGGCGCTGAAAAGTCTCGGTGCTGCGCTGGTCGAAATCCACGGCCAGCACGACGACCGTGCCCTTGTCGATGCGGCGACGCATCGTCGCTTGCTCGATGCCTATGCCGGCCTCGATGCCGAGGCGGCCAATGTCGAGAAGCGCTGGGAGGCGCGGCGCGCCGCGGCCGATGCGGTTGACGCGCATCGCCGCGAGATCGAGCACGCGCAGCGCGAAGCCGACTATCTGCGCCACGCGGTTGAGGAGTTGACGAAGCTGAAGCCGGAAGCAGGCGAGGAAACCGCCCTCGCCACGCGCCGCGCCGCGATGATGCAGGCGGAGAAGATCGCCGGCGATCTGCAGGACGCGCACGAAGCGGTCGCCGGGCAGGCCTCGCCGGTGCCCGCTTTCTCTGCGGCCGTTCGGCGGCTGGAACGGCGCGGTGCGCAGGCGCCGCAGCTGGTCGAGCCGGCGGTGCGTGCGCTCGACATTGCGCTGCACGCGATCGAGGATGCGCGCAGCCATCTCGAGGCGGCCTTGCGCGCCGCCGATTTCGATCCGCACGAGCTCGAGCGCATCGAGGAGCGCCTGTTCGCGTTGCGTGCTGCCGGCCGCAAATACAGCACGCCGGTCGACGAACTTGCGGCGCTCGCGGAAAAATATGCCGGCGCGCTCACGCTGATCGATGCCGGCACGGAGAAGCTCGCCGCGCTGGAAAAGGCGGCCCGCGAGGCCGATGAGATCTATCGCAAGGCGGCCGAGAAACTGTCGGCGGCGCGCATGAAGGCAGCGGCCGCGCTCGACAAGGCGGTCAACACCGAGATCAGGCCGCTCAAGCTCGAGCGCGCGGTGTTCACCACACAGGTGGACAGCGACGCGGCGCTGGCCGGTCCGCATGGCATCGACCGCGTCGAATTCTGGGTGCAGACCAATCCCGGCACGCGGCCGGGCCCGCTGATGAAAGTCGCCTCGGGCGGCGAACTGGCGCGTTTCCTTCTGGCGCTGAAAGTGGTGCTCGCCGATCGCGGCTCGGCGCCCACTCTCATCTTCGATGAGATCGACACCGGCGTCGGCGGCGCGGTCGCCGATGCCATCGGCTTGCGGCTGGCGAGGCTCGCGACCCGCGTGCAGGCGATCGCGGTGACGCATGCGCCGCAGGTCGCCGCCCGCGCCGATCGCCACTATGTCATCGCCAAGGACGCTCTCGACCGCGGCAAGCGGGTGGCCACGCGCGTCGCCGCGGTTGCCGCCGAGCGGCGCCGTGAGGAGATCGCCCGCATGCTGGCCGGCGCCGAAATCACCGACGAGGCCCGCGCGGCGGCGGAGCGACTGATCCAGGCGGCGGCGTAGGAGACGTCGCCCTCACGTCGAGCGAGGGGATCGGCGTGTCACTGCGGGCCGCCATATTTGCCGAGCCCGATCCCGAAGAGCAGGCAATGCGTGCCGCCCGCGTAGCGGCAATTGCGCTGTCGCTCGATCCCGATGATTAGCACGAACATAATCGCGATTGCTGCGGCAGCGGCCGGTATCTTCCGGCTTCTCATTGGCCATGCCTCAACGATAGGGGCCGCGCATGTCTGCGCTGGCTACCTGCGCCGTCTCCTTTGGGGGCTTGGGCCGGTAATGCGCCGGCGCCGGTTCGCCCTTGGCTTTGCGCAGGAGCGCCTCCGCCGGCGTTTCCAGAAGCTCCTTCGCCGCCATCGCCGCCTTGCGATCGACCACATGAGCTGCGGCGTCGTTCGGCGGCGGCATCATGCTGGCGTGATAATAGGCCATTTTCTGATGCGCCGGGTCGACCTTGCGTGTCGGATCGATGTCGCGTTCGTTGGTCGCCTTGGCACCGACGGCGACGCCATCGACGATCTCGTGGTCGAACCACCATTTCTTGGCCGGGTTGCGCCGGCCGTTGCCGAGCCAGTCGTCCACCCGCGTCGCGATCGGAACCATGATCGGCTTCAGCCACATCGCATTGACGCCGAGCCAGCTCGCCATGCGAGTCAGCAGTGCGCCGTCGGCGTCCACCACCTTGTTGATCGGACAGGTTTTCATGCAGCGCCCGCACGCGGAGCCGCGCGCATTGGTGAGGCGGTAGCGCGTGCAGCGTTCCACATCCGGCTTCCACATCTCGTAGCCGTTGAACATCACCTTGTCGCCGAAGGGGATGGCGTCGCAGGGGCATTCGCGGGCGCATTTCAGGCAATTGCCGCAGAAAGCCTGCAGGCCGAAATCGATCGGCCGGTCGACCTGCATCGGAAAGTCGGTGGTCAACACCACCGACTTGAAGCGCGGGCCGACAAAGGGATTGAGCACGAGTTCGCCGATACGGCTCAGCTCCCCGAGGCCCGCCCAGAGGATCACCGGGATGTGCAGCACATCGCTGTCGGCGTTGGTTTGCGAGCGTGCGGAATAGCCGAGCGAACGCAGGAATTCCGCCATGATGCCGGCGATCACCGCGCCACGCAGATAGGCGCGCATCGACTGCGCGCCGGAAATCCAGTCGTCGCCGCTCGAGCCCTCCATGGTGTCGAAACCCTGGTCGATCAGCATGGCGACCGCGTAGCGATGATAGGGCTTGAGCTCGCTGCCGTCCTCCTTGTGCGAGAACCAGGCATAGCTCGGGATTTCGCAGATGCCGGTGAGATCGGCACCGAGCGCGTAGGATAGCGACTTGATTGCCCGCGCATTCTCGGCGCTGCGTGCATAGGGTGTGCGGTCCGCCGTCTCGTCGATCTCGCCATTCTGGAACGGCACCAGCGCGCGGATCGCCTGCACCATGCCGAGCGAGAGCGGCGTTTTGAATGCGAAGCGGCTTCTTTCGACTCTGGCCTTGTCGCCGAGATCGCCGTGCAGCGCGCGCTGGAAGAAGGCGGCGCGCTTGGGGACGCGCGGCACCTCGTCGTCGATAATGAGCGTCGTCGGACGTTCGATGCGCTTCACCTGCTCCATCGGATAATGGCTGAGATGGGTCGCGCGCTTCCTGCGCCGGTTGCGCTCGCGGCCGGATTGCGCGCCGTTGATGCCCCACCAATAGGCGAGGCGGCGCGCAAGCGAGGGGGTGAGTGCGGCAGCGGCAAGCGGCCGGTCCACTTGCAGCGCGTAGTCGGTCGAGACGACGGCCAGCGAAAAATTCTCGCCGAGCCAGGGGCTGCAGATGCAGCCGTCGTTACCGCGCACCGCGAGTCCGGCCAGCACCGCCAGCCGCTCGCTGTCGAGCAGCGTGTTGCCGGCGATATGCGCCCGGGCGGCAAAGCCCATATTGCGGATATGCGCGGCGACGCAAATTGCGATCTCGGCCGCGCGCATGGCGACGATCTCGGACGTGGCCGGCGTCACCCAGCTACGCGCGAGATTGTGGGGCTCGGGAATGCGCGGCCGCTCGACCATGATGACCAGTGCAAAGGCATGTGCCGGCGGCGTCGTGCCGGACAGCCAGGCATGCGCGGGGATGGCGCAAATTCCGGCCTGCGCCGCATCGAGGAAATAGGCCGCGCCCTTGATGTCGACGGCGCGACGGGCGAGATCGTTGGGCACCGGGGCCGGCGCGGGCGCCGGTGTCCCGTCCACAAAGCGCGAAAAAATCTCCCGGTAATGGTCGGCGGCGCGCGCCAGCGGCGCATCAGGCGCGGTCGAGGCGGTTGCGGCCGGACGGGGCGGGCGCGCCGCCTCACGCATTGCAACGCCGTCGTCCACGGGAAGCGATTCGAGCGGGAAGGGGCCGAGATGGTAGGGTCGGTCCTTGGACCGGGGATACAGGAACATGGCGAGCCTTGGCTGTTTCCTGCGCTCTGGCGGCGCTTGCGGGCGCATTATGCCGGTTCGCTCCCGGTCGGTATAGAAGGGCGGTGTTTGCACACCCGCTTGTGACTGGCGAGCGGTCCTGCATTGCCGGCGCGCGTCCGCAGTGACAAATAAAGACCCGTTCCGCCACGATTGCAGATTCCCCCATGTCCAAAGCCGCACCGCTCACCCCCGTCGACAAGCTCACCCAAGAGCAGGCCGCGGCCGAGCTGAAACGCCTGGCCAAGGTCATCGCCGAGCACGACAAGCGCTATTACCAGCAGGATGCGCCGACCGTGTCCGACGCCGAGTACGACGCGCTGCGGGCGCGCAACAACGAGATCGAGGCTCGCTTTCCGGAACTGATCCGCAAGGATTCGCCCTCGCAGCGCGTCGGCGCCGCGCCCACCGGGCGCTTCAAGAAAGTGCGGCACGCGGTGCCGATGCTCTCGCTTGACAATGCTTTCAGCGACGAGGATGTAGTGGAGTTCGCCGAACGCGTGGCGCGCTTCCTGAAGCTCACCGAAACGCCCGCTTTCACCGCCGAGCCGAAGATCGACGGACTCTCGCTCTCGCTGCGCTATGAGGGCGGCGTGCTGATCACCGGCGCCACGCGCGGCGACGGCGAAGAGGGCGAAGACGTCACCGCCAATGTGAAGACACTCGACGATATTCCGCAAAAGCTGAAGGGCCGCAAGCTGCCGGACATCGTCGAAGTGCGCGGCGAGGTCTACATGACGCACGAGGATTTCCTGAAGCTCAACAAGCGGCAGGCGGATGCCGGCGAGCAGGTCTTTGCCAATCCGCGCAATTCGGCGGCGGGCTCGCTGCGCCAGAAGGATCCGTCGATTACCGCGTCGCGCCCGCTCAAATTCTTCGCCTATTCCTGGGGCGAGATGAGCGAGATGCCGGCCGCGACGCAGACCGCGATGGTCGAATGGCTCGGCACCTGCGGCTTCGTCACCAATCCGCTGTTTGTGACCTGCAAGAGCGTGGAAGCGATGCTGGCCTTCTATCGCGACATCGAGATGAAGCGCGCCAGGCTCGGCTATGACATCGACGGCGTGGTCTACAAGCTCGACCGGCTCGACTGGCAGCAGCGGCTCGGCTTCGTCTCGCGCTCGCCGCGCTGGGCGATCGCCCACAAGTTCCCGGCCGAGAAGGCGACCACCATCGTCAAGGACATCGACATCCAGGTCGGCCGCACCGGCGCGCTGACCCCGGTGGCGAAGCTCGAACCTGTCACCGTCGGCGGCGTCGTTGTCTCCAACGCGACGCTGCACAACGAGGACGAGATCGAGCGCAAGGATGTGCGCATCGGCGACACGGTGATGATCCAGCGCGCCGGCGATGTCATCCCGCAAGTGCTTGCCGTGGTGCTGGAGAAGCGTCCGAAGAATGCCAGGCCTTACAAGTTCCCTGATACATGCCCGGTCTGCGGCAGCCATGCCGTGCGCGAGATCAATGAGCGCACGGGCAAGGTCGATGCCGTGCGCCGCTGCACCGGCGGGCTGATCTGCCCGGCGCAGGCGGTGGAGCGCATCCGCCATTTCGTCTCGCGCGACGCCTTCGATATCGAGGGGTTGGGCGAGAAGCAGGTCGAAGCCTTCTTCGCCGACGGCCTAATCATGACCCCCGCGGACATCTTCACCCTGGAAAAGCGCAACAAGCGCGCGAGCAAGAAGCTCGAGGACCGCGAGGGCTATGGCGCGACATCGGTGCGCAATCTCTTCGCCGCAATCGAACAGCGGCGCAAGATCGCGCTCAACCGCCTGATCTATGCGCTCGGCATCCGCCATGTCGGCGAGACCAATGCCAAGCTGCTGGCCCGCCACTACGGAACGATCGAGGCCTTTGTCGAAGGCGTGAAGGCCGCCGGCAAGGGGCACGAATCGGAAGCCTGGCAGGAGCTGAACAATATCGCCGGCATCGGCGAGGTCGTCGCCGATGCTATTGCCGAATTCTTCAAGGAAAGGAAGAACCGCGAGGCGCTCGACCATCTCCTGGAAGAGATCGAGGTCGAGCCGATGGAGCAGGCGAAGACCGACTCGCCGGTCGCCGGCAAGACTGTCGTCTTCACCGGCACATTGGAAAAGATGACGCGCAACGAGGCCAAGGCACAGGCTGAACGGCTCGGCGCCAAAGTGGCGGGCTCCGTCTCCAAGAAGACCGATCTCGTCATCGCCGGCCCCGGCGCCGGCTCGAAGCTTGCGGACGCGCAGAAATTCGGCGTCAAGGTGCTGAGCGAGGACGAGTGGCTGACGCTGGTCGGTTAGCTATTCGCCTCCCGCATCAGCCACATGAATCCGCTCATCGCGGCGACGGAAATCAGGCCGATGGTTACCGACATCGGCATCGCGGTCAGCGACAGCGACACGATCCAGCTCGTCACCTGCGCCGCCACCGCGCCGACCGCCATCTGGGTAAAGCCGATCAGGCCGGACGCCGTGCCGGCCGCCTGCGGGCGGATGCTGACGGCGCCGGCGATGCTGTTCGGCAGCAGCACGCCATTGCCGAAAGAGACGAAGAATTGCGGGAGGAAGATGGTCGCCGGCCCGCCGAGCGGGAACAGCCAGACGATGACGATCGTCAGGATGGTGCCGAACAATTCGAAGCCGAGGCCCGCGCGGATCATGGTGTCGACGCCGAAACGCGGCGACAGCTTCGCGGCGGCGAGGTTGCCCATCATGTAGCCGAAGGCGGTCAGGATGAACCAGGCGCCGTAGCTCGCAGAGCTTTCGCCCATCAGTCCGATGGTGACGTGCGGCGAGCCGCCGAGAAAAGCAAAAAATGTGGCCGAGCCGAGAGTCGCAGCCAGCACATAGGCGTTGAAGGCGCGGCTCTGCAGCAGCGCGCTCGCCTCGCCGGCGAGATAGGACAGGCCGCCGCCGGTGACGTGGTCGGGCCGCGTCTCCGGCAGTTTGACATAGGCCCAGATCAGCACCAGCAGCGCCCAGACGCCGACAAAGATGAAGGTCGTTTCCCAGCCGAAAGCGGTATCGAGCAGCCCACCGATCAAGGGGGAGATCATCGGCGCCACCACCATCATGGTGGCGACCCAGCCGATCATGGAGGCGGCGCGCTCACGGTCGTAGAGGTCGCGGATGATGGCGCGGCCGATCACGATGCCGGTGGAGGCGCCGAAGGACTGGAAGGCGCGCGCAACGATCAGCCCTGTGATGCTGGAGGCGAACAATGCGGCGAAGCTCGTCACCACCGTCAGCAGCAATCCCGTGATCACGACCGGGCGGCGGCCGAAACGGTCGGAGAGCGGCCCGAGCGCGAGTTGCGACACCGCGAGCCCGAGCAGGTAGAGCGAGACGGTGAGCTGCACCGTCGCCGGATCGGTGTCGAGCGTTGCCACCAGGCCCGGCGTCGCCGGCACCAGGATATTGAGCGACAGCGGTCCGATCGCCGTCATCGCCATCAGCAGCGCCAGCAGCGCCGCCGTGCTCACGCGCGGGGCTGCGATCTCGGCCGGCGGCTTCGGTGATGATGCGTCCACAATATGTCCAACTAGACTAGATTCTGTTTCAGTTACATCGCGCCTTTGCCGTTCCTCCCCGCGAAAGCGGGGACTCAGAGCCAAGAAGCACTGGATTCCCGCTTGCGCTGGAATGAACGGAATTTTTGGCACGCGACTGGATTTAGACGAGACATGGTCTGTATCAAAGCAGCGGCTGCGTCATCGCGCGCAGCCAAGTGTCCGTCTGCTTATCAACCAGCGGCGCGATCGTCTCTGCAACGCGCGCATGGTAGGTGTCGAGCCATGCAATTTCGCCGATGGTCATCAGCGTCGGGTCGATCAGGCGCCGGTCGATGGGAACCAAAGTCAGCGTCTCGAAGGTGTTGAGGTCCTTTTCCGCGCCCTCGATGACGTCGGCGGCCACCACCAGCACCAGGTTCTCGATGCGGATGCCGTAGGCGCCGGTTTTGTAATAGCCGGGCTCGTTGGAGAGGATCATGCCGCGCTTGAGCGGCACGGTGCCGAGCTTGGAGATGCGCGCCGGCCCCTCGTGCACCGACAGATAGCTGCCGACGCCGTGGCCGGTGCCGTGGTCGAAATCGAGCCCGGCCTGCCACAGATATTGGCGCGCGAAGCTGTCGAGCTGCGCGCCGGTCGTGCCGTCGGGAAAGATCGCCCGCGCGATCGCGATGTGTCCCTTCAGCACCAAGGTAAAATGCGCGCGCATCTCCTCGGTCGGCTCGCCCACGGGCACCGTCCGGGTGATGTCGGTCGTACCATCCTCGTACTGCGCGCCGGAATCGATCAGCATCAATTCGCCCGGCTGGATGCGGCGGTTGCTTTTCGCGGTGACCCGGTAATGCACAATGGCGCCGTTCGGCCCGGAACCGGAAATGGTCGGGAAGGAAATGTCCTTCAGCAGCCCGGTGTCGCGGCGGAAACTTTCCAGCGCCTCCACCACGTCGATCTCGGTGAGCTTGCCGCTTCCCGCCTCGCGGTCGAACCAGGCGAGAAACGACACCATCGCCGCGCCGTCGCGCCGGTGCGCGGTGTGGGCGCCGTCGATCTCGGCGGCATTCTTCACCGCCTTCATCAATGTGATCGGGTCGGCGGCGCGCACCGGCTTGCCGCCGGCGTCGGTGATCATGCGGTTCAATGCGTCCGCGGCGGTGGCCTGATCGAGGCGCACGCTCTTGCCGCCCGCCCCGAGCGCGGCGAGGTCCTCGCCGAGCCGCTCGGGCTCGCGCAGATCGGCGAGCTCTTCCAGCTTGTCGCGCACCGCATTGGTGAGCTTGCGGCCGTCGATATAGAGCGCCGGGCGGCCCTCCTTGCCGACCAGGGCAAAGGACAAGGGCAGCGGCGTATGTGCGACATCCGAGCCGCGGATGTTGAACAGCCACGCCACATTGTGCGGATCGGAGACCAGCAGGGCGTCGTTGCGCACCTTGCCGATCTCGGCCTGCACGCGCGCGACCTTGCTGTTCGCGTCCTCGCCGGCATAGCGCGGATTGTGCAGCGACACCGGTCCGAGCGGCGGTTCCGGGCGGTCGGCCCAGATCGCATCGATGGGGTCCGGCGCGAGCGGCACGAGCGCGGCGCCTGCCGTCGCGCACGCCTTGTGCAGCCGTTCCGCCCCCTCGGCGGTGTGCAGCCACGGGTCATAGCCGAGCTTTGTGCCCGGCGGCAGATTGCGCTCGATCCACAGCGAAGGCGGCGTCTCCACCAGATGCTCTATGGCAAAGATCGCGGAATCGACCTCCTCGCGCGCCTGCAACGTATAGCGGCCGTCGACGAACAGCACCGCCCGGTCGGGCAGGATGATCGCGGCGCCAGCGGAGCCGGTGAAGCCGGTCAGCCAGGCCAGCCGCTCCTCGGCCGGCGGCACGTATTCGTTTTGATGCCGGTCGGCGCGCGGCAGGATGAAGCCGTCCACCCCGCGCGCTTTCAGCGCGGCGCGGAGGGTGGCGATGCGTGGGGCGGTCGCACCGGCGTCGGCGCGGTCGTCGAAGGTCTGGAATCGGGCTTGAAACATCGGGGGCGACTGTAGGGGCGAGGCCTCGCTACCGCAAACCGGGGATAGCCGGGATGCCCATTTGCCCAGCATTTGTGCGTCGCAATATTAACGAATCGGCAGCACCGCATCAAAACCAGTGAAAAGCCCCATTCGTTTCGAAAATATGAAGCCTTTATGCGGGCTTAACACGGGAGTCATGCGCTTTTCGCGGTTCTTGTGCGGCGCAGAATCTCTATATTGCATTGCGAAAGTCTGGAGGATCACCCGGGGTGTCCGCCCGATTTCAAGAAGGAGACACACCATGGCTGCAATCACCTACGGCGCCGCCGCACCGGCCGCCACCACCGCAACCGCTCCCGTCGCGGTCCCTGCCAAGTCGTTCTGGGCGCGCCTGTGGGATGCGTTCATCGAGGCGCGGATGAAGCAGGCGATGCGCGAGGTCGCGCTGCACCGCCACCTGCTGCCGGCCGAGCTGGAAGTGAAATACGGCCGCGGCACCGCCAAGACCAATCCGTAAGTCCGACCCGCAAGAGTTGCGGCAATCCGAAATGCCCAAAACGCCCCGGCATCAGCCGGGGCGTTTTGCTGTCAGCGGCCCCGCCGCATCGCCAGCGTCACCCAGCCATTGAGCAGATAGCGGCGGCGCAGGGTCAGCCCCTGCATGCGATAGGCGGCGATGACCGCATTGGCATGTGCGGGCAGGAGGCCGGAGAGGATGACTGTGCCGCCCCGCGCCAGCAGACCGGCGATCGGCGATGCCATGAGCTTGAGCGGACCGACCAGGATATTGGCGAAGATCAGGCTGTGTTTGCCGCTGTGGCGGAAGCGCCCGGCGCTGGCGCCCGCGGCGGTGAACAGGCTGACCTGGCTACCGGCGCGGTTGCGCCGCGCATTTTCCCGCGCCACCCGCACGGCGACAGGATCGATGTCGCTGCCGAGCACTTCGCGCCGCAATGCCCGCGCCGCCGCGATCGCCAAGACGCCGGTGCCGGTGCCGATGTCGAGAATCTTTTCCCTCCCCGCAAAGCGGGGAGGGTGGCTCGCCGGCGCGAAGCGGCTGTGAGACGGGTGGGGGCGCGCGCAGGTTGACCCCACCCCGCCGCCCTTCAGGCGGCGACCCTCCCCTTTCAGAGGAGGGACGACTCCCGCCTTCCTCCGCTTCAGCACGTCCTCGAACGCCAAAAGACACCCCCGCGTCGTCCCGTGGTGTCCCGTGCCGAACGCCAGCGCCGCCTCGATCTCGATGGCGATGCGGTTGGGCGGGATGCGGGCGCGATCATGCGCGCCGTGAATGAGGAAACGTCCGGCCGAGACGGGCGCGAGACCTGCGAGGCTCGCAGCCACCCAATCCTTGGCATGCAATGTCTCGAAGGTCAGCGCCCGCGCCGCCGCGGCGCCGGCCTGCGCTTCAATCACGGCGCGGAAGGCGGCCTCCTCGGGTGGCCGCTCGAACACGAATTCTACCGCCCATTGCCGTTTCGCCTCATCGAGTTCGAAGGCGGAGATCGCCACCTCGTCCGCCGGCAGGATGTCCGCCAAAGCGTCGGACAGCCGCCGGGCGGTGGCTTCGTCGGTGGTCAGACGGGCGAGCTGTGTTGCGGGATGCGGAGGCAGGGCAGTCATGCAGAGCCAATCATGCGCGAGTCCGGGCGATGCGTCGCGCCGGATCGGCTGTAATTAACAGCCGGGAACTCACAGGACACCACCGCTTCTCCAATGCCGCTGTTGAAAGGTCTGTGGCGAATTTTTCAACAGCCTGATCACAGGGGCCATATGTGCGCCATCGCACATTTTCGTGCACGCACGGCCATTCATCCCCGCAATTATCAACATGCCTGGATTCAGCCATTTTTCCACAGGCTGGCGGGCCGGAACGCGGCTTTTCGGAGTGCGTTGCGCTTCCTACATGGCATTCAGCCGGGGCCGCGGACTTGCCCCAAACAGGTGGTAGGGTCGCACTGCATGTCGAAGCCTCTGATCGTGTCCATCCCCCATTCCCTCGGCAAGGAGGAGGCCCTGCGCCGCCTGCGGCCGGGCCTGTCGCGTGCGGCCGCGTCCTTTCCCGTACTCACGGTGGACGAGGAAAGCTGGGACGGCGATCGCATGAATTTCCGCGTGCGCGCTCTCGGGCAGGCGGCCTCGGGCATTGTCGACGTGGCGGAGGATCAGATCCGGCTGGAAGTCACCTTGCCCTGGCTGCTGCAGAAATTCGCCGCCGGGGCGCAGGCCGTGATCCAGACCCGCGGGCAATTGCTGCTGGAGAAGAAGCCGTGAGCGCAAGAGCCACGCCGGATTTCCATGAATTGCTGCACCGGTTCGAGGAGCGGTTGCCGGGCTTCTGCGCGCGCTGCTCGCGCTGGCTACGCCGGCCGGACTCGTGGATGGTGCGTTATCCCGCCGCCGTGCTGCTTGTGCTCGGCGGCGTGTTCAGCTTCCTGCCGATCCTCGGCATCTGGATGCTGCCGCTCGGGCTGATGCTGATCGCCGTCGACTGGCCGCCCTTGCGTCCGCCGCTCGCGCGCATGTTGCACTGGATCGAGCGCAAATGGCCGCCGAAGAAAGCTGAGGCACGTAGCCCGGATTGAGCGAAGCGAAATCCGGGAAAGATATCGCCTCCAACTTCGGCTGATCCCGCATCCCGCTTCGCTCCATGCGCTACGTCACAATTCACACCCACCGCGCCATCTCATCGGGCGTCGGCAGACGTCCGTCCGGCGTCATCTGATCCACGGCCTGCGGCAGCACCTGCGCCAGCCCCGACAGCAATTCGTTGCGCGAGACGCCGAGCTGCTGCACCAGCGTGTCGATGGTGTCGGCCCCGAAGGTCTCTTGGACGTCGGACGGCGAGATCGGCTGGTTGTCGCCGCGTGACACCCACGACTGCGCCTCTGCGCCGTGACCGGCCTGCTCGAATTGCTGCAGCAATCCACCCAATCCCGCACCGAGAAGTCCGCCCAGACCCGCGCCTCCGGTACCGCGCAAGAGATCGGGAAAAGGATCGCCCTGCGGGCCGGACACGGCGCGCGTGCCGCCAGGAGCGCGGCCGCCGCCGAGGATGTCGCCGAGAATGTCACCGAGCCCGCCACTCGGTCCGCCCATCTGGCCGCCGCGTCCGCTCGGACGTCCGCCAACAAGGATGTCACCGAGAATGTCGCCAAGGCCTCCGCCCGGCACGCCGCCGGCATCGGGCTGGCCGCGTCCCGTTGGCCGGCCGCCGCCGAGAATATCGCCAAGGATGTCGCCAAGCCCGCCGCCGCCCGGCATGCCGCCCGCGCCTGGATCGCGCCGGTGGTCGGGCATGCGGTTCATGGCGTCGGTGAGGTCGCGGAAGCCGCCGTCGCTGTCGGTCGCGGTGGTGTCGGGGATGGGCGCCTGCGTGCGTGTGTTCGGTGTGGGCGGGGCAACCTCGCCGCGCCGTCCCGCGGGGGCGGGCGCGCTGCCGCCCTTGCTGCTTTGGTACATTTTCCACAGCAGGAGCGCGATCAGCGCCAGATTGACTTTCGAAACATTGCCGTTCTGGTCGCGGCCGAGAATGACGTCGAGAATACCCACGGCAAATCTCCTCAAATCTGAAATAGGCGGCAGGTCTCAGAGAGGACGAAATCAAGGCGGCAGGGTGACGGATTCATAGTGGCGGCTGCATGGGCGCGAAGATCAATTCGTCTCTCTGTTGATGAACACCCAGATCCCGCCGTCCGACGCCGATTGCACCCGCACCTTCAATTGCCGGTTCCGGTCGGAGAAATCGCCGACCCAGCCGAATGCGAGATCGAGATGGCCATGCGCGCGGGCGCGCTGGATGCGGCCCTGGAATTCGTCCACCCCCATGCAAGGTGCGATGTCGCTGAAAAAGATCTTGCCGATCGCCGGGCGTTTGCCGAAGCCCGACAATTCCGCTTCGGCGCGGCTGAGCAGTGCGACGCGTCCGTCCGGATCGACCCGGATCACGCCGAAGGGCAACGCGTCGATCTGCTCGGGCGAAAGCTTTTCCATCGCCCGTGCCAGATCGGGTTGGTCGAAATCGACGCTCATCGCTCCGCGTCAATGGGTCGGGCCGAGATCGGTGAATAATACCACACCGCCCAGATGTGTAACGCGGCTGCCGGCATCGAAAAACGGCAGGATGAGCTGCTCGAACAGCAACGGCTTGTCTTCGCCGAGCGCGTAGCGGGCATATTCATAGACCGGCGCCTCTTTCTCCACGCAGGCGCGGTAGCTCGCCTTCAGCGAGCCGAACATCTCGATGGCGTCGTCGATGATGGTCGTTCCGGCCAGCTCCTGCCCGTAGCGCGCGTTGAGGGCGTTGCCGACCGACACGAAGCGGAAACAGTCGTCCTCCACCGCCGCGACGAAGGAATGATCGGCAAGGCCGTCCTCGGCGAAGCGGAAGGTGCCGATTGTAGGCAGGTGCGGCTGGTTGAGCAGGGCTTCGCGCCAGCGCCGGTAGAGGTGCTTGAGCGCGGGCGCGCGGATATGCCGGTCGAGATCGTGCAGCAGGATCTCGTGCGCAGACTCCGACGCGCCGCCGCGCCACGGACCGGGAAAGTCACCTTGATGCATGTAGAATAAATCCCGCAGGTCACAAAAAAGGGCTTCCTCATTCCTTGGTTGCAAAGAGGATGCAACGCACATCTGCGTGAAAAGTTTTGCAGACAGCGCACGAACGCTTGTGTAAGTTCCATGCAACAATGAGAATGTCACTTCAGACAGATTGCTCACCGGTCCGCAGAGTTTTCCAAAACACGACCATCACGACGTGACGATCAAGACGACGGCGCCGCTGCGGCCCATCACCGTTTATTCTCTGCAGATCATCCGCATGGCGGCTGGCGCCGCGCATTCCGCCCGCACAGGCCGCCATGACTGCTGACGGTGTCGATTTCGACATGGCGAATCTCGCCGCCGCGATGGAGCATCTGACGGCGGCGGAAATCGACACGCTGCCTTTCGGCGTGATCGCCATCGACCGTTTCGGCGCCGTCCTGGTCTACAGCCGCACCGAGCGGAAACAATCCGGCTACGAGGGCACCGACCCGGTCGGGCAGGATTTCTTCAATATCAGTTGCTTCGGCGGCGCCGGATTCCGCGGCCACATCGAGGCGGCGCGCCAGCAGGGCAAGGTCGACCTTGAGATCGGCTGGTTCGGCGATTTTGCCGATCCTGGCCGTGCGTTGCGCATCCGCGTGCAGTCCGGCAAGGCCGACAAGCTCTGGCTCTTCGTGCAGCGCGACCCGGAGGACGACGTCAGCCGCGGGCCCGGCGGCCGGCGCAGCGAGCCGGGCCGCCGCTGTTCGAAGACGGACGGCTGACGCCGGCCCGCATGAGGCGCCCGCTCAGGCCGCGACCCGCGCCCAGATCGCCCGCGCCCATTCGCCGAGACTTCTGCGCTCCGCCAGCGAGCGCACCCGCCGCGCCACCATGCGCGAGGTGATTGCCGCACCATAGTGGCAATCGCAAAACAGGTGATGCGCCTGCCGCTGCGTCAGCCCGAAGAAATCGACGGCGTCGCCAAGCCGGTCGCTCGCAAGGCCTTCGCGGCGCAGCGTCTCGTCCGCATAGGCGAGGGCAAGCGGGGAGAAGTCGGAGCGCAATTGCCGGCGCGCCTGCAGCGGCACGAATTCGATCTGGGAGAGCAGGCGGATCGGGCCGTCGTATTTTTCGAGCAGTGTGGCGAGGCGGTTGAGGCGCGCGCGCCTCACCTCGCGCGGCGAGGAGGCAGGCGTGACGGTTGCGACCTCGATGAGTTGGTCAAGCGTTCTGTGCTGCATGGAGATCTCCTGCGGCTATCTCCCCCCGACAGAAACGAACGATCTCTCCTCTTGTTTCTCCCGTTTGCGCCCGGCGGCGAGTTTTCCCGTCGCGCCGCCGGCGGCGCGCGCCGTCAGTCCCAGCCGTAGCCGAAGCCGCGGCGCTGGTAATACATCTGCGGCGGACGGTAGGGCTGCACGTAAACCGGCCGTCCGAAATCGTCATAATAGTAGGAGCGCGGCTGCGCGTAGCGGGGATCGTAGCGCTGCCCGGCATAGGGGTCGGGATAGCGGCTGTCGCGGTCGCGATAGATGTAACGCTGCCCGCCTTGTTCGTCCTGGTATTGCTGCGGGTCGAGCGTCTGCGGCGCCCCGCGCGCAATGAGATCGTTCGGTGCGCGGCCTGGCTGCACCTGGCCGCCGATCGCGACGCGTACCTTGTTGAGCCCTTCCTCTCTCACCAGGTTGAACAGCCTTTCCGCATTCTTGGGTTCCAGCCGCACGCAGCCGGCGGAGGCGGCGGTTCCGAGTTTTTTCACTTCATAGCTGCCGTGAATGGCGTGGCCGCGTTTGGTGAAGAAGACCGAATGCGGCATCGGCGCGTTGTCCCATTCCTCTGAATAATGGTCGATCTCCATGCGGAACGGCGTGTAGACGCCGGACGGCGTGTCGCGCCCGATCCGCCCGGTCGACACCGGCCACACGTAAAGCTGTTCGCCATTGCGCGTCACGACCATGCGCTGGGTTGTCTTGTCGATCTCGATCAGAAGCTCGGCGCGGGCGGGAGAGGAAAAAACGCCGCCGAGGAGGAGGCCGCCGGCGGCAATCGCGGCGGCAAGGAGGCAAAAACGCGCACGCATGATGTCACACTCTGCAATGGCCCCTCGGCCCAATCACAGCACAGCGCCGCGGCTGAAGAAAGGCGGCGATCGGTCAAAAGCGCGTGTGATGACAAATTAAGGAAAACGCCGCTGCAAAAGGAGCGGCGGGCGTGGAACGTTGCCCCGCGCGCGGCGTTGCCCGCACAGATCGCGACCCAATCTCCCCCGCGATGCGCGCTTCCCCCGGCGCGCGCGCGACTGAAAGCCCGGCTTGCGTCCCCCCGCGCAGCCGGGCTTTTTTACTGCTGCGGCAGCATGCGCGTAAGCACGCGGTCGCGCAGCACGAGATGATGGAACAGCGCCGCCGCAACGTGGACGGCAATGGCGATGAGCAGCAGCATGCTGACCTCCTCGTGCGGCCGGCCGAGCGCGCGACCGAGGGAGGAGCCCTGCGCGGCAAGTGCGGGCAGTTCTACGAGGCCGAACAATGTCACGGTCCAGCCACGCATGGAGGCATAGAACCAGCCGCTGAGCGTCACCGCGGCGGTGAGCGCGTAAAGCGCAACGTGCATGAGTGCCGCGGCCCGATTCTGCCAGGCTGGGAGATCCGGATCCGCCGCGATCGGACGGACGAGCCGCCACAGAATGCGCAGCGCAATAAGGGCAAGCGCCGCGATCCCGAGCGATATGTGCAGGTTCATCGGCGCACCCGGCGTCATGTTGCGCTTGATCTCGGGCATCAGCCATCCGAGCGGGAATTGAACGGCCATCAGCGCAACCACGAGCCAGTGCAGCGCCTTGGCCACGGGGCCGTACTCCGTCTTAACGGTCATTGGAGTCCTTCCTTGTCTGCCCCGTGCGCACAAGCTGCCATCGCAGCGTGTGCCGCATCGTTGATGCAGATCAAGGTTGGAGTTTTCGATGGCCGCGGATCGTGCCTGGAACGAACCGGTATCAGCTGGCGGCGCGCAAGCCAGTCGGCTCGTGTTGGAAATAATTGCGCTCGAGATCTTCCGCCGGCATCGGCCGCCCGAAATGATAGCCCTGTCCTTCCGCGCATCCCATTCTGGCCAGCAGCTCTGCGGTCGGCGAATCCTCGATGCCTTCCGCGGTGACTGCCAGACCGAGTTGCCGGCCAAGCCTGATGGTGGAATCGACAATGGCCGCGTCACTCGGATCGCTCAGCAGGTCGCGCACGAAAGAGCGGTCGATTTTCAGACGGTCGAGCGGGAATTTCTTGAGATAGGCGAGGCTGGCATAGCCGGTGCCGAAATCGTCGAAGGCGATATGAACTCCGAGCTTCTGGATTTCGGTGAAGATTTCGCGCGCGCTCTCGTCGTCGGAGAGCAGAATGTCCTCGGTCACTTCGAGTTCAAGCAGTTCGGCCGGCAGACAGGTTTCCTCGAGGGTCTGTGCGACCGTGATGGCGAGATCGCCGGACTGGATTTGCGACGGCGACAGGTTGACGCCGACCCGGATCGGATGCCCGAGCTGCTGCCAGTGACGGCCCTGGCGGCAGGCGGTCTGCAGCACCCAATGCGCGACCTCGTCCGACATCGAGGACGCGTTGAGGACCGGAATGAAGTCTCCCGGCGGCACGAGGCCCTTTTCCGGATGTCGCCAGCGGATCAGCGTCTCCACGCCCACCAGCACATTCGTGCCAAGATCGATTTGCGGCTGATAGAACAGCACGAATTCGTTGCGTTCGAGGGCGCGTCTCAGTTCCGTCTCGAGCGCGAGACGGCTTTCCAGCTCCGACCGGATCGATCGGTCGAAGAAGACGCAATGGGAGCCGCCGGCGCCCTTGGCCCGATACAGCGCAAGATCCGCATCGGCAAGAAGCTGCTCCGCGCTGTCGCAATCCTTCGGATAGATCGCGATGCCGGCGCTGCATCTGACGCGGACCTTGCGGCCGTCTACGGACATTGCGGCTTCGTTCTGTATTCCGCACAGTCGATCCGCGATGCCTTTCGCGCGTGGCGTCACGTTCTGGCCGGTGATGACGATGGCGAAGATGTCGCCGCCGAGCCTCGCAATCAGGGTGGCGTCGGGACTGCCGGCGCTCAGTCTGTCGGCGAAAGCGCGCAGCAGCTGGTCGCCGCGGGCGTGACCGAGCGTATCGTTGATGTCCTTGAACCTGTCGATGCCGATGAGGAGGAGGGCGAGCTCGGCTTCGCCCGCGGTCTCGCGGCATTTGATGTCAAGGTGATCACGCAGCGTGTTGCGGTTGGCAAGGCCTGTCAGGGTGTCGTAGGTGGCCAGATAGCGGACCTTCTCTTCTTGGCGCCTGCGGGCGGTGATATCGCGAATGGCGACGCCGTATTGCACGCCTTCGGCGCCCGACCACGAGGAAATGCAGGCCTCGATCGGGAAGATGTCGCCGTTGCGCCGTTTTCCCTTGATCTCCAGGGTTGTGCCGCCTGACCCGTGTGCCGGGTTTCCGGCAATGTCCGACAGGGAAAACGGCGCGCAGTCGCTTGCGGCAGTCTCGACGCAGCACAAGTCGTGCAACGGGCGGCCGATCATCTCGTCCGACGGATACCCGAAGATGACCTCAGCGGCCGGATTGCAGAACGTGACCACGCCCTTCTCGTCCGTGCAGACCAGGCCGTCGCCGACGGACATGGTGATGCGATGAAAGCGCCGGTCGGCGATCCGGGCGAGAAGTCCGCGAATGTCGATTTCGTCGAGTGCGGCCGCCACAAGATAGATGACGATGGCGGCGTGCCAGGCGGCGGTGTTCAGGACCACTGCAAATTTGGCCTGCACGATCAGCGCCGTCGCTTCTATGGCGATGGCGATGCCGATCAGGACCAGGAGACGGCGGCCGGCTGTGAGGCGGCGCCACAGCAGGATCATGACAAGGGCGATTGCCACGAGCCCGGCCGCGGTGAGCGCATCGGCGGAGGTCTGCAGGGCCCGGCCCTGCAGCAGGGATTCGGTGGCCAGAGCCTGCAGCATGGGCCCGGACATGATGCCGTAATTCGGCACGTTGAAGCGGTCGCCGAGTTCCACCGCCGTGCCGCCGACGATGACCTTCCTGCCCTTGAGCTCGGCTGCGCCCACCCGTCCGAACAGCACGTCGATGTAGGAGAACTGCGGCACGGTCTCCCGGCGGATGCCGAAATCGAGGACAAAGCTTTGCGTGTCCGGCTTGTATTGTCCGGCGAGGAGAGCGGCGACCGAGGGAAAAAAGGCGCCGTCCAGGACTTCGCCGTAGGAATAGCGCCGCACCAGCCCGTCGGCTCCGGCCGCGACATTGACGGTGGCGGCCCACGAATCCTTGCTGAATTGCGGCAACGGGCGATTCACGAACAGGGCGGGCTTGCCGCTTCCGTCATGCGTCAGTTGCTTGAAGGTCGGCAGGACGACCGATCCGCTGGCGCTCTGCAATGCCTTGTGAAAATCCAGGTCGTCGGCGGCGGCTGACGACGCGCTGAAATCGATGTCGAAGGCGATGTCGGTCGCGCCGGCATGGTCGAGCGCCCGGATCAGGTCGGCATGCAGCCGTCGCGGCCAGGGCCAGACACCGATCTGCTCGATCGAGCGGGAATCGATCGCGACCAGCACGACCTGTCCGGTGGCATTGCGCGGAAGCAGTTCGAAGCGCTTGTCCGCCAGCGTATTGTGCAACGCCTGGTGCGCGCCCGCGAGCAGGATCACTGCGAGCGCGCAGAAGACGAACAGGTGCGTCCGGTAGTGTCTCACGCGTGCCCCCCGTTCCCACCCCCGCGGCGGTCAGCGGTCGATCGCCGTCACATGGCGACGGCGATCAGTTTTTCCCCTTGCCCTTGCCGTTGTTCCTGGCGGCCTGCGCCACGGCCTGACCGAAAGCGTTGCCGTTCCCCTGGCCGAGCGCGAGCCCATTGCCGTTGCCGTTGCCG